>Ga0209100_1000018_pt1 | contig 281899 bp, 275 predicted proteins | sample lystaG_FD_185480 | JGI IMG/M metagenome (GOLD analysis project Ga0209100, IMG submission 185480) | Glacier valley bacterial and archeal communities from Borup Fiord, Nunavut, Canada, to study Microbial Dark Matter (Phase II) -... | ecosystem: Environmental > Aquatic > Freshwater > Ice >...
GTTCGAAGGGGAGTCCTATCGGTTCCGGGAGAGTGCGGGACGGCTCACGAAACCGCGGAAGTAGACAAGCTTGGCGTGGTCAACTTTTCGATGATCGAAGTGGTCAACTTTTCGGTGGACAAACACACCCGATGTTTCAGATTCGTTGTGGAGCGGGTGTCAGCGAACGCGGCAAGCGCCAGTGCTACCCAGGCAAGAGGCTGCAGAGCCGCCGCGAGAAGGAACCCGCGCACGTTGTCCTGCTCGTATGCGAGTGGATATAGGAGCGCCCAGATCCCTGCGGCAACCGCAAGTGCTATTGCCGCTGTATCAAGCACTCTCCGCGGTCTGGCCGCGGTCGACTCGTGCGCGAATGACGCTCTCGCTTGTCGGCTCGCCGTCACACCTTGGGCGGCTCCACACGATGCGCAGAAGCGGTCCGCAATGGAGACCTCAGTGCCGCATTCGCGACAGAAGGTCATACCACCGACCCCCCTCAGCGGATGGATTCCTCGTGGCGATTATGCCCAGGACGCGACTCTGTCCACGCAATCTGGACCCTCGTGCGCCCCGATTCTCATGAACGTGTTACCAAAGAGTGGTAACCACTTCACCAGCACGGGGGAAAGCGGCCTTGTCTGCAAACCAAACTGCAAACGAACTGAGCACAACAACGCATTACTGGGCGGCACCGGGCATCATGAAGAACGGCTAGACGCCCAGGTAGACGACACAGAATGGTGCTCGAGGACACAGGACGTGACGACCGACTCAGAACTCGAAAACTGTTTAGGAGGTATCCCCTCCTACGGGGGTTCGAATCCCCCCCTCTCCGCCATGAAGACATGACGATGGCTCGCCCCCGGCAACGGGGACGGGCCTTCTGTCATTGCGCGCGATGAACCGCGTCGCGGTGCGGAATGATGAAAACGTAGTAAACGGTTCACAAAGTCCGACGTATTCATCATAATGGCAGCATGAGCCCTACACCCTCAGACGCAGCGCTCCGGAAAGCGACCGATGCATTCATGCGGCGCGGTGGGACTCTGCGTACAGGGGAGGCCGTTGAGGCCGGGGTCCACTACACAACGCTGTATTGGATGCGCGACCATGGTCGCCTTGAGCAGCTCACGCGCGGCGTCTATCGGCTTGCCGAGCTGCCGGCCCCAAGCAAGTACGACATCGTCGCGGTCGCTGAGCGTCTGCCCAACGCAGTGATGTGCCTGGTGACAGCTCTGGACTTCCATGAGATCGGCACGCAGATCCCGCACGCGGTCGATGTTGCGATCGGCCCGAAAGTCCGCCAGCCCAGCATCGACTTTCCTCCCATTCGCGTGTTCCGAATGTCCGGAGACGCGCTCACGGCGGGTGTCGAAGAGCATGAGATCGATGGGACACGGGTCAAGGTGTTCTCCATCGCGAAGACTGTAGCCGACTGCTTCAAGTTTCGGAACAAGAGCGGCTTCGATGTCGCGGTCGAGGCGCTGCAAGAGGTTATCCGCGAGCGTCGAGCGACGCCCGGTCAGATCATGGAGTACGCAAAGATCGACCGGGTCGACCGCGTGATCCGGCCATACATCGAGGCCCTGACCTCATGAGCGGCGATGCGAAGAGCATCCCGGCCTCCGTCCGTGCGAGGCTACGCAATCTCGCCAGGCAGCAGGGCGTTGCTGTCGACCAGCTCATGCTGGACTACGCGATCGAGCGCTTTCTGTACCGACTGTCGGTCACGCCGCACGGCGAGAAGCTGATCGTGAAAGGGGCGACCATGCTTCGAGCGTGGGGTGCTCCTCTAGGACGACCGACCCGTGACATCGACTTCCTTGGGCGAATGGATCCCACTCCGGCAGGCGTGGAAGCGGTGGTTCGCGAGTGCCTGGCGGTGGACTGCTCGGACGATGGCCTCACCTTCGGCGACGACCTCGCAATATCCGAGATCACCGTTGAGAATCGCTATCCCGGCGTGCGCGTTCTGCTGTGGGCATACCTCGATGGTGCCCGGATGCGACTGAAGCTCGAGGTCGGGCTCGACGACGTCGCGGTTCCCGAGCCGAGTTGGGTCGACTTTCCGGTACTTCTCGATCTCAATGCGCCTCGAGTACTGGCGTATCGCCCTGCCACCTCCATCGCCGAGAAGCTCGACGCGATGGTCACCCTGGGCACGACCAATAGTCGCATGAAGGACTCTTACGACATCTGGATGCTCGCGAGTTCGCTCCAGATCGACGGTGAGGAACTAGTGTCCGCGATCCAGGCAACGTTCGAGCACCGCCACACGCCATTGCCAAATGAGCTGCCCGTAGCGTGGACACCCGAGTACTTCGACGACCCAGCTGTGCGTGCAAGGTGGCGCGGGTTCAGCGCGAAGTCCGGGATTGAAGGTGCCGGTGAGCTGTCAGACGTGTGCTCAGTAATCATGGAGTTTCTCATGCCGGCGATACGGGCTGCCGAGGAAGGCGCGGAATTTGTGCGCCAGTGGGAGCCGGGCGGTGGGTGGCGATGACAGCACGCGTGAGGTCAGCGCACTGGAGACCCCGCTTGGGCCTGCCGGTACGGCTTCTATAGCACTGGTGTTCTGCAGGTTGAGTGAGCTCTCCGGTCTCGGCGGACTACCCCGCGCGCAGCACCTCGAGCAGCCGCACCATCGCCAGGGTGTCCGTTCCGCAGTACTCGCGCAGGTCGGCGTAGACCGCTGCGCACTCGTCAGCGGAGAGTTGCCCGCTCGCGACCTGAAGGTAGCGCATGGACGCGACGCGGCCGTCTGCGATGCCCAGCCCGTCGTAGGACAGGTCATCGACGAGCGCCGGCAGAACGGCCTTGATGCTCGAGCTGCCCAGGCAGTCGGGATGGCGAACGTGCGCGCGGACGGTCTGCAGCAGATCGAAGATGCGGGACTGGATAGCGTTGATCGCCGCTGCGTGCACGGGAAATGCGACGGCCAGCTCATTCAGCCGCGAGTTCTCGAAGGCCGAGTAGACGACGACGCTGCCCGTCTCGCCGAGCGCCTCGATGAGGCTCTCGACGAAGCCGGGTCGCGGGTCGCCTTCGCCTTGGTGCAGGAACTCGCAGTGTTCGAGGTCGCCATTCTCGTGAAGGATGTGATCCGACCACTGGAAGGTGATCGTCTGCCACGGCCGCGTGCCCGGATACAGCGGGAGCGCTGACATGAACGTCTCGAAGTCGAGGAAGTGGATGGGGTAGGCCAGAGCGGCCAGCGAGCGGCCGACATTGCCGACGATGCGCGGCTCGCCTGACCGGACAAGCTCGCACACCTCGCGCTGGGCGGGGGAGAGCCGCGGGTAGTCGAGCGGTATGTCTGCGATTGCGTGGATGCGGTCGGCAAGAAGGGAGTCGAGCAGCTCGGCGTCGATTCTCGGCAGCGCGGTGACCGGCTGGCTCGGGAGGAATGCGTGGCAGTGACCGTGGAATGCGCAGGTGTAGGGGCTGTCGCAATGCTTGCCGATAGGGACCGCTGGTGGCTCGGAGCCCTCGAGCATCGTCAGCATCTCCGCGACCAGCACGGGGACCTGCGGGAGATAGCCACGGACGTCGGAGGTCACGTCCTCGGCGAGGAACAGGCGCTGGAGGTCGTATGGCCCGCCCTCGTATACGTAGGTGTTGTCGAGGTGCACGAGGTAGGCGCGGCGGATCTTGAGCCCTGCGCCCTCGAGCACCCATGTCTGCACTGAGACGTCGGTGATGTTCTCCGGCTTGACCTTGGTGCCCGACTTGACCTCGTACAGGTCCCAGAGGTTCTCGCCGACGTGTACCAGGACGTCTGGGCGTACGAAGACTCCTCCGTGCTCGATGGCTGCCTCGAACATGGCGCTCGGCGGGTTCTCGAGCAGGCGACGTGTGGTCTCGAGGGCCTGGGCAGACTGGGCGTAATCCTCGGCGACCAGCACGCCGTCGGCGAACCGCTCGCGTGCGAGCTCGCCCACTGCGTTGCCGGTGTCGAAGATGCCCTGCTGGGTCTCGGAGATCGGATCCGCGAGTTCGCGGGCATGGGACGACAGCCACAGGGCCTTTGGGCACTGGAGCCCGGTCTGGAACCTCGATTTGGACAGGCGATATGCCATGTCTGCACCTCCTGAGAGGAGCATAGCGCAGGGGTGTGACACGGACGGCGGCCCGCAGATCCGCTCGTGGAGTTGGTGGTGCGAGCTGCCGGCCTTCCGACTCGCGCGTTCCATGGCCACCCGGAATCACTCCGTTACGCTATGCTTCGCGAAACGCGCACGATCTTTATCGCTGTTGTCGGGCGCAAGCCCTGACCTACATGCGTTGACCGCGTGTGTGAGCCTGAATGATGCGGGATGGTGTTCGTGAGTCGAGGGGAAGCAATGACGCACGCTCTGGGGTGGAAACGGTTCGGGGGCTTTCTTATACTCGCCGCGATGGTCCTGTGCGCATTGCCGCACCCTGCCATAGGGCTGGGATTCGGACAGACGTTCGTATCTGATGGGGTCACTTATCGGGTACTGGGCGGCGGCTACGTGGCTGTGGGCGATGGCTACCGCGCGGCGGTTCCTAAGGACGCTCACGACGTGACGATCCCGTCCGTGGTGAGTACAGAGGGAGCCACATACTCCGTTCTCTCGATCGGCGATTCGGCCTTCAATGGCTGCTCCTCGCTCACCTCGATCACGATTCCCGGTTCCGTGCAGGTAATCGATGGCAGAGCCTTCTGGGGATGTTCGTCGCTTAAGGCCATCGACATCCCTGACTCGGTGTTCTCAGTAGGCGATGAGGCCTTCGGGTACTGCTCGTCACTGACGTCCGTGACCATCCCGCCCACTGTTACCTCGATGGGCAAGGCGGTCTTCGGGGACTGCTCGTCGTTGGCGGAGGCCACGCTTCCCCCATCGATCACCTCGATTCCGCTCGGCACCTTCTCAGGGTGCTCATCACTGGTGACGTATACCATCCCTCCCTGGATGACCTCAATCGGCAGTTACGCGTTCTTCGAGTGCACCTCACTGGCGACAATCACCATTCCGACGTCAGTCACCTCGATCGGGGATAGCGCCTTCTTCCGCTGTCGGGCGCTGACATCGATCAGCATCCCCGACGCTGTTTCCACGATTGGCTACTCCACCTTCTGGGAGTGCCTCTCGCTGGAATCGATCGTCATCCCCAACTCCGTCACCTCAATCGAGCAAGGGGCATTCGTCCGTTGCTCTTCACTGCGGTGGGTCACCATCCCCAACTCTGTCACTACGATTGACAACATTGCCTTCAGCGAGTGCACCTCGCTGGAATCGGTCACCATCCCCAGTTCTGTCACCCTGATAAGCGGCGAAGCCTTCTTTGGCTGTACGTCACTCGCCACCGTCGTTCTCGACGTGAACCGGCCGTGGATCGAGCAGTATGCGTTCCCGCCGTCGACTCGTCTTCTTACGAACATTTCCTCTGCGACCATCAGTGGTCTTGCGGTGACCTACGCGTACACGGGATCCGCAGTCAGGCCGACGCCTATTGTCACGCTTGCCGGCAAGACACTCACCTCCAGCGACTACGCCGTGTCATATGCGAACGACTCCGCTGTGGGGACAGGAATGGTCTTCGTTACTGGCAAGAACGGTTACGCAGGGACGATCGCGAAGGACTTCTCAATCATTCCTGTGGCCACGACGGTGGCGCTCACAACGAAATCCTCTCCCTCGCTCGCCTACGGATCCGCGTTCGTGATCAGAGGCACGCTCAAGGCGAACGGTGCCGGTCTCGCAGGCCAGCCCCTCACCCTATGGTCGGGTGCGTCGGCGACATCGGCCAGAGCTACCTCGATCGAGGTAACGACCGGTGCCGAGGGGGCATTCTCCTTCTCTGTGAAGCCGACGAGCAAGACCTACTACGTCGTGGAGTACGCGGGCTCGGTCGGATACATCGCACCGACATCGAACGCGTCGGTCTACGCGGTGCCCCGTGCAGACGTCCGCACACCGATCGCGCCCAAGACCATGTCGCATTCCAAGTCCTATAGCGTGTATGGATCCCTCAAGCCGAGGCACGCATCGGGCACCAATCCTGTGCGCATCTACAGGTACCGCTACGTCTCCGGCCACTGGAAGAGCTACAGCTACGTCAAAGCCAAGGCGTCCAACTACTCGAGCTACACGAAGTACTTGGTGAAGTTGAGGTTGACCACCAAGGGGAAGTGGCGGGTGCGGGCGTACACGCCGGCCGACAGTCTTCACGCTGCGGCGTGGTCGAGCGGATACGACTACGTGACGGTGAAGTAAGACTTGCTTTAGAGGTGGCATCCCCTCCTGCGGGGTTGGATCCTCCCTCCGCCAAATGCAGGCCAAGAGTGGTCCCATGGAGGTTCCCGGAGCGCAGCAGATGCAGGGCAAGGTGCTCACCGCGATCTTCGAGCTCGATGGCCAGCGCTTCATGGCCCTGGACGGTGGCCCCATCTTCAAGTTCAGCGAAGCGATCTCCTTCTATGTGGAATGCGAAGACCAAGACGAGGTCGACCACTTCTGGGGGCTGCTCTCAGCGGTGTCAGAGTCCGAGCAGTGCGGCTGGCTGAAGGACAAATTCGGCCTTTCTTGGCAGATCGTGCCGCGGCAGATGGGTGAGCTGCTGGGCAACGCTGACCGGCGGCGGGCGCTGGCTGCCACAAACGCGATGCTCAAGATGAAGAAGATCGTCATCGCGGATCTTCAGAGAGCCTTCGACGAAGCCTAGCGGCGAGAGCGCACCGACTGCGCCCGGTGCGGTACGCTGGGGTCCGCGGGGGTTCTTGGCCAGTGGCGTTATGCGGGGGAGGGTCGGCTGTCGTGAGCACGGATGCGCACGTGGGACTCGAGTCACGAATCAATCGATGGCGGGCCTTTGTCCTCGCGCACGACGAGGCCGAGGTGCACGTCGCTGCCGTCGAAGCTCAGCTGCGCGATCACGTGGCCAGACTCGCCGAGGCCGGCCTGGATGCCGTCGAGGCCTTTCTGGTAGCTCTCCGCCGCGTGGCAGTGGCCGATGAGGCTTCTCGCGGCTTCGCTCGCGCGTACTCCGACGAGCTGTGGATCGAATCTGTCGAGGCCGAGGACGAACAGCGCCCGGTTCGCGGCGCGACGACCGAGTTCTGGGTCATGCTCGGATGTGCGATTGCTGCCGCGCTCGCGTTCAGAGTCCCTCTGCTCTTCGGATACACGTTGTCAGGAGACGATGCGAGCTTCTATGCACGGAACCTGAGTTTCTTCGTTCTGCCGTTCCTGGCGGTGTACTTCATCTGGAAGCGCGGGCTCAGCACGCGGGGCATCGCCGGTCTGGCCGCGATCTTCGTCGCTGGCGCCGTGTTCGCAAACGCCTACCCCTTCACCCCGGGCGGATCTGCGGAGGTGCTCACGGCGATCCACCTGCCCATCGCGCTGTGGCTCTCGGTCGGCGTCGCGTATGTAGCTGGCGACTGGTTGTCTGACGTGCGGCGTATGGAGTACGTGCGGTTCACCGGGGAGTGGCTCATCACCTATGCGCTCATTGCGCTGGGCGGCGGAGTCCTGATCGCGATAACCACTGGTGTCTTCGGAGCGATCGGCATCGACGTCGAGCCGTTTGTGGAGGCGTGGATACTCTCGTGCGCCATGGGTGCCGTTGTCGTCGCCGCGTGGCTGGTCGGGACCCGACGCAACCTCGTCGGCGGGCTGGCACCGATGCTGGCGCGCGTCTTCACCCCGCTGTTCGCGATCATGCTCGTCGCCCTGCTCGTGGGCGTCGCCTCGACGCGCGGCGTAATCGACGTCCAACGCGAAGTGCTCATCCTCTTCGACCTGCTCTTGGTCCTCGTGTTGGCCCTGCTGCTCTACGCGATCTCCGCGCGCGACCCGCATGCCGAGCCGGGAGCCTTCGACTGGATCCAGCTCGTGCTGGTCGTGTGCGCCTTGGGCGTGGACGTGTTCGCGCTCGTCAACATCGCTGCCCGCTTGACCGAGTACGGGTTCAGCGCGAACAAGACGGCGGCGATAGGCCTGAACCTCATCCTGCTGGCCAACTTGGCGTGGTCGGCGCGCCTGCAGACGGGCTTCCTGAGATCGCGGAGCGGATTCGAACCCGTCGAGCGCTGGCAGATGCGCTACCTGCCCGTGTATGCGCTGTGGGCCGCAATCGTCGTCGTCGCCTTCCCGGCGCTGTTCGGCTTCGTCTGACCTTCGGCGACACCGATCTCGAGAATCAGCACCTCGTGCGCGCGGAGCCGGAGTTCGGGGAGGCGCGCGGGCGCCTCGGCAGCTCCTCCGTGCGTGGAAAGCAGCGTCGTGCAGCCCCCCTCGGCGACTTCGCCGATCTGCGTTCGAAACGCGATGGGGCGTGACGTGAAGTTGAGAAACACCGCCAGCTTCTCGCCTTCCGACTCCCTCACGTAGGCGTAGACCCCCTTCGGGGCGCTTTCGATGACGCGGTAACTTCCGGCTCTCAGCGCCCGGTGTCGTGCCCGCAGAGCAATCAGCTCCCGGTACCAGGTGAGCAGCGAGCCGGGCCGTCCGGCCTGCTGCTCGACGTTGCGGGTGGCGTGGCTCGAATCGACGGGAAGCCACGGTATGCCCGAGGTGAAGCCCCCATGGCGCTTGGCGCTCCACTGCATGGGCGTGCGCGATCCGTCCCTGCCCTGCGCGAGGGGCCAGTACGTGGTGCCCAGGGGATCCTTCATCACTCGCCGGGGCACCCAGCTCGTCTTCATCCCGATCTCCTCGCCGGAGTAGAGGATCGGGGTTCCCCGCAAGGTGAGCAGCATGGCGGCCGCGACTTTCGCCAGTGCCTCGGCCGCTCGGCCTCCTCCAAGGCGGCTGAACGTGCGCTTCATGTCGTGGTTGTTGAGGTAGTAGCAGGGCCACGCACCGGGCGGGAGGTGCTCCTCGAGCCAGTCCACCGTCTCGCGGAAGCGCTCGGCGCTCCACGTACGCCGGGCAAAGTCGAGATAGAACGACAGGTGCAGCGCGTCGCTGCCGTTGCCGAGGTACGCGGTGACGTCTTCGCGCACGTCGGTTAAGACCTCACCCATCAGGGCGCGGTCGGGGTAGCCGTCGGCGAGGCGCCGCAACTCCTTGACGGCGTCGATGCTCTCGGGCTGGGACCGGTCGTACGGGTGGTGCTGCCAGAAGTACGGGCGCCATCCGATTCTTCGAGGGTTGTCTCGGAAGAGCTCGTCTTCGTAGAGGAAGTTGACGAGGTCGAGACGGAACCCGTCCACGCCCTTGTCCAGCCAGAACCGGAGCACGTTGTGCATCTCGCGGCGAACGTCGGGGTTGCGCCAGTTGAGGTCGGGCTGGAAGGGCAGGAATGCGTGGTAGTAGTACTGGTTTGTGGCGTCGTCACGGCGCCAGGCGCCTCCCTCGGCCACGGATACCCAGCGGTTGGGCGGTTTGTCGGGAGCCCGGCCGTCGCGCCACACATACCAGTCGCGCTTCGGGTTGTCGCGCGATGAGCGGGACTCGACGAACCACGGGTGCTCATCGGAGGTGTGGTTGAGGACCAGATCCATCATGAGCCGGATACCGCGCTCGTGGCACGCTGCGAGCAGCGCGTCGAAGTCGGCCATCGTGCCGAAGCGAGGGTTGATGGAGTAGTAGTCGCTGACGTCGTAGCCGAAGTCGCGCATGGGAGAGGCCTGTATCGGCGTCAGCCAGATGGTATCCACGCCCAGGGATGAGGCCGTGCCGTCGTTGAGGTAGTCGAGCTTGCCCGTGATGCCGCGCAGGTCGCCCACACCGCCGCCGTCGGAGTCTGCAAAGCTCGCGACGGGGATCTCGTAGATCACCCCCGCCTTCCACCATGGCGCGTCCGACATCCGCTTGACTCCTCCTCGGTCATGGGTGCGTCCGGTTCACGCCAGTCCCCTAAGAGGCTATCCCCACCTGCGTCGTTTCGGACGCGCGGGTGAATGCCGCACAGACGGTCGGCACGGTCGCCTTACGCTTACAGCGAGAGCGCTCTCAGCCGAGCGTAGACCTGCGGTCGCGCCGTCTGGTGCTCAGCGGCGTAGCGCTCCGCCTCGACCAGAGCGTTGTGACGTGCGATGAGCGCGTTGAGGCTGGCCACGAGCGCGTTGTGTTCTTTGGCCATCCGGTTGTAGCGGTCGATCGCGGCGTTGGCCGAAGCCGGTCCGCTCGCCGACTCCACGTCCTGTTTCGCCGACTGGAGTGCGGCGCGCAGAGCGTCGAGCTTCGCGTTCTCGGCGGTGACCTGCTCGCCCATCTGCCCGGCGCTTGTCCGGATCTGCGCCAGCCTGTCCCGGATGTAGCCGACCTGGCCGCCCGCGTCGTAGCTCAGCTTCCCCGAGCCGATTCTGATGACCACCGGCTTCGACTTCAGCGTGATGCCACCCGCCAGCTTCGCGGGCACGATACCCACGAGCGACGCTCCCGTCATCTCGGCGTAGGCGTAGCCCGTGCCCGGGTACTCCAGACCCGGCGCGCGGATGCCGAGGGCGACGTGCTTCTCGGGCTCGAAGAACAGGATCGCCACGTCGTAGCCGTCACGCGCCAGCACGGCCGCGGCGAGCAGGGTCTTGTCGTCGCAGTCGCCGTATCCGTCGCTGAAGGTCTCGATCGGGAACTTGGCTGCGAGGCTGGCGGGGTCGACGCGGTACTCCATCGTCTGCGCCATCGATGTGACGAGCTCGACGTAGCGCGACGAATCCAGAGTCCTCTCCTGACGCACCGCGTGCAGCGCGCCGAGAAGCGCCTCGAAGAACGGTCCCTGGTGCTTCTCGTCAACGAAGCTCCGATAGTGACCACCCACCCAGTCGGCGCGCTGCGATTTGCCGATGAACACGGTGCTCTTCTCCGCGCTTCGGGCGCCCGCGTAGACGGCCTGGTCGACGGGCACGCGCAGCTTCACCCGGACGTCCTCGAAGTCGAAGTCGCGCTGGACTAGCAGAGAGCCCGTCTGAGTGGTGGAGGGAACGATGCTGGGCTCGAAGATACCCGACGACGTCGGCAGCGTCAGACCTGAACAGCCGCTGAGCGTCAGTGCGACGACGAGCGCGCCCGCAAGGGCGGCAGGCACGTGTCGGATGTAGGGGGAGCATCGCATGTCAGTACTATAGTCGGCTGCCCTACTGCGCGGCTTGGGGCCTGTGACAATCCAGGCACGTCTCGACCGCGAAATCCCGATGGCTCGCCGGCAACGAGCGTTTCCATTCGATGTGGTGGCAGTACGAGCAGTCCCTGAAGATGCCGTCTGTCGCATGCGGCAGGGGAGCGGCGTAGCTCCGAGACAGGCCGGCCGGCGCGGGCTTCTCGTCGTAGTGATCGGGGTCGACCGGATGGCAGAGCAGGCATTCCTTGGTCTTGTACCGCACGTGATTGGCCGGCATGCCGTGGTCGCGTGCGGGGTCGCCGTGGCACAGCGGGCAGCGGGCGTCGCCCATCGCGATCGAGTGCGGCACGAGCACTCGCAGCGCGGGACGGTGGCACGACGCGCACGTGCGCACGTCGAAGTGGCGGTGGGTCACCGGAAGCGTGTCGCTGGCTGTGGTGTGGCACTCCCGGCACGAATCGGTTCTCCGGGACGCTGGGTGCGGGTTGTCCTGGGCAAAGGCCGTGGCGCCTTGGGAAGGGTCCACCGTCGCGGCCGACCACGTGAAGAGAATCGCGGCGCCCACGAACAGCGTCACGATGGCTACGACCACGGCCGACACGATGCGATGGTTCACAGCACTCCTTACACCATGTCGAAACGCTCGGTATGGACCCGTTCTGCGGGAACGCCGATTCCCGGTAGGATCTCTTCCATTGCATCCATCAAGGGCGTAGGGCCGCAGATGAAGTACTGCAGGCGCCGGTAGAGCGTCGGCGGAAGGTGCCGCGTGAGGATGTCGGCCGAAACGAAGCCTCGTTCGCCCGTCCAGCGCTCGTCGGCGCGCACGAGAACCGTCACGAGCGTGAGGGTGGGCACGCGCTCGGCCATCTCGGCGAGCTCCTCGCGAAACGTCAGGTCATCGACGTCGTTGGCCGCGTGGAAGAGGAACACCGGGCGCATGTCCCCGCGGGTCTCGAGCGCCTGCAGCATCGAGTAGAGCGGCGTGATTCCCACTCCGCCGCCGATGAGCACGTAGCCGGCTCCCTCCTCGCGATCGATGGTGAACACGCCGTGAGGTCCGTCAAGCCATGCGGTGGTGCCGGGCTCGACGCGGGGCACCACCTCGCTCGACCAGTCGCCGAGCTGCTTGATGGTGAAGGCGACCGTGCCGTCTTCGCTGGGGATGTCGCCGTTGGACGAGAACGAGATCGGATGCTGGTCCGCGCTGAACGGGCTGCCCCCCAGTCCTATCCACGCGAACTGTCCCGGCTCGAAGCGGAAGCCGGCGTGCCCGACGGGCCGAAGCACGAGCGTGTTGGAGTCGCCGTGCTCGCGGCGGTTCTCGGTGACCACCCACGGTCGGTTCACGAGGGAGAGCGGCCGCAGGACCTTGTAGCGCAGGAACATGCCGATGAAGAACACGAGGTAGACGATCCAGAGGACCCGCATGACCGGAAGCGCTGCGAATCGGCCGATGCTCAGCACGTGTGACGCGGCCACGCCGATGACGGCAACGGATAGCACTCCGTGCGTCATGTGCCACACGCCGTAGGACAGGTGCAGCTGGCCTCGGAAGACGGACAGCCCTACCACCAGCACGGCCAGCACGAACGCGACGAGCCCCGCCGTTACCGGCCACGGCGTGGTGCGCGTGGGCACGAGGATCCCCATGGTGTACGCGCGGTCGGCGAGCAAGAAGACCGGGTGAGCCACGGCGAAGCCCATCGAGGCGATGCCGATCTGCCAATGGAACTGGAGCAGCGAGTCGAGGCCGAACGCCCCGGCGACGCCTTCGAAGCGCGAGACCAGCGCGAGCTCGGTGGCCATGAGCGCCAGCGCGATGTAGCCGGTGGCGATCGAGAGGAATACGAGCGGGCTTGTCGCCTGCTGCGGGTCGGAGAAGACCAGGCCTGCGACGAGCGGGAAGAGGATGATCGTCAGGTACAGACCGAACCAGAGCACGCCGCGTGCGATCAGCCGCATACCGAGCCACCTCGCGATCCTTGGTGCGTGTGGAGCGCGCTTCCCCTCGGCGGCTCTCGATTGCGAGTATACAGAACCTGGTGCGGCGACTACCTCTGATCCGGGGTTCTCCTCTCAGGAATCGCCACTGCATTTCCGATCAGGTTTGGACTACCCAGAGCGGTCCGCCTCGCGGCGGGAATACTGAACATAGACATAGCGGTGGGGTTTCTGATCGCTTGGAGAGGGGGGTGTTTGAGATGGTGGATACGCGCAAGGACGGGTTGGACGAGGTCAAAACCGCGTCGGTTTCCGCCGAAGCGCGCGCGCCCGACTCTGCCCAGGATCGGACGGCGAAAGGGATTCCGGCGATTGCCGAAGCCTTCGGCTACATCGGAGGCGCACTGGCGGTTGCTGCTGTCGCGGCGCTGATGATCACGTTCTGGTCGCAGATGGGCATTGCCGGGCACGTGGGAATCGGTGTCGCGCTGGCGCTTGCCGGCCTTCTGGGCGGTTTCGCGCTCAGGCGCGCTGAGGGGGAGGCAGCCAAGCGGCTTTCAGGCTTCCTGCTATTCGCCGGTGTCGCCGGCGTTGGCGCTGCTGTCGGATTCGCCGTGCACGACGTGCTCGTCGCGTACGTTGCTGGCGTCTCGCCGGCCAACGCCTCTGAATGGGGCTGGTTCACCGGCGCATCGGCTCTCGCGCTCTCGGGCGGGCTGGTGTGGTGGCGTGAACGCTCGATACTCCAGCACCTCGCGTTTGGTGTTGGGGTTGCTGGCGCCGCGCTTCTCGCGCTGCCTCTGATCCCGATCGAGGGCCCTGACTGGGGCGCAGGCGCCACGCTCGTCTTGGTTGCGCTCGTGTGGGGCGCGCTGTCTCTCCGTGATCTGATTCCTCCGCGCACTGAGGGCTTGGTGCTCTCCGCGCTCGGTATCTTCGGCGGCATCGAGATGATGGTGCTTCCTATTCAGCCGGCGCTCTTGTGGGCGATGTGGCTCGGCGCCGTGTCCTGTGCTGCGCTGATCTGGGCGGGCTCGCGGATGGGGGAGATGGGCGTTCTGGGAATCGGGACCGTGGGGTTGATGGTCTTCTCGGGCCAGCTCGTGGGAGAGTACCTCGGTTTTGGCGCCGGAACCGCGATTGCGCTGATAGCCGTTGGCTTCGTGCTGCTCGGGATGGCAGTGCGGTTCACGCTGGCCCAGACGCCCGAAGCTACGTTGAACCGGCGGGTTGCGAGCGAAGTAGCCGGCTACCTGGGTGTGGCTCTCGCGATGGGCGGCGCTGGCATACTGCTCGCCCGGTCGTGGGACACGCTCGGCGTCGCGGGTCGCATCCTCGTGCCGCTCGTGGGCGCGGCCGTTGCGTACACCTGCGCGGTGATGCTCGGGCGCAGTGAGCTGCCGGCCGCGCGAAGGCTGAGCCAGACGTTGCTGGCGATCGGCGTGCTCAGTGCCGGCATCACCGGGGCGATGGTCGCTCGGCCGATCACCGAGAACGTGTTCGGCCAGCCGAGCGGAGGCATCGACTACGCGGATAGCTGGATCATGCTCGCTGGAGCGGTGACGGCAACTGCGGTCGGAGGCATCACGTGGTGGTTCCGGAAGGGGTCGCTCACGCAGATCGCGTTTGCGAGCGGCATCGTGATGATCGTGATCACCGCGTTCAACTTCCTCGCCGCCTACGAACAGTCGGGGGTGGCCAGGGCGTTCCCCGATTGGGCCATTGCGGCCTTACTTGTCGCAGTCGGAACCTTGTGGGTCGTGCTGGGCGCTCGTGAACAGCTGCCACCCACCCGCACGGCCTTGGCCGTGGGTTGCTACGTCTGCCTCCAGGGCTTTCAGATGATGGTGCAGGGAACGGATGGCATCCGGTTGTGGGCTGCGCTGCTGGCAATCGGCTATAGCGTTGCGGCGATCGCTGCGAGCATTTGGCTGAAGCGTGCGATTCTGCTCGGGTTCGGCGCAATCGGAATCATGATGTTCACGACAGTGACGGTCATGGAGCAGTTCGCTGGATCCGCAGGCGCTCCGATCGCGTTGCTCGTGGCGGGCGTGATCTTCATCGGGCTCGCTGTGATGGTCGCGAAAGTGGCTCCGCGGATTCGGCGTACGCCGAGTGACCCGAAGACGCCGCAGATGCCGCCATCGCCTTTCGCGCATGCATAGTCGGCGGCGTGTGTCGCCGAAAGGGCATGACCAGGGCCCGCTTCTCGTGATGAGGGGCGGGCCTTTTGTCTTGCCGCCCATTGAGGGGACAAATGCGCTCCCGCGGCCACTCGGCACGTGAGTCGCTTGCCGTCTATGCCGTGAAAACGCTACTCACATACAGCCTGTTCGCCGGCATGCTCGCCTTCATGGCCGGAGTGCCGTCGGTTGCGCCTGCGCCAACTCCGTCGCCCGCCAAGGCCTTCGGCGCCCCCGTTGCCTCTGTCGCGACCTCCGCTGCCGCTGCGACCACTGCCACAGCCTCTGCGGACGACGCTCGACTCGCCAACGAAGTGCTCGACCGGCTGCGACTGAAGTACCGCTACCTCGATGGCGTGACCGTGCGCATGGCTCCGACGCCGAAGGGCGAAGAGGCTGTGGCCTACTACACCCTTGACCAGATCATCATCAGTCCCACGCACTCGGTGACAATCGAGAAGATCCTCGCCCACGAGGTCTGGCACATCATCGATTGGCACGATAACGGCCGATTCGACTGGGGCGAGAATCTTCCGCCGACCGATCCATCTCAGTACTCAAGGAAGTTGTGAGTGATGGGCGCCTCCTCGGTGTAGGGCGCATACGGCCAGACCTCGTGCACTACCGGACCAGCGGTATAGGGCGCGTACGGCGGAACCTCAGGCACCACTGGACCAGCGGTATAGGGCGCGTACTGCTCCTCCTCTGGCACTACCGGACCGGCAGTGTACGGAGCGTAGGGTGCGGCAACCGGTGCCCCGCCGAACGGATCCAGTCGCGCAACGGCGATCGATGCCATCGCCAGACTCAATGCGAGAACCGCGACGAACACGACTCTGAGTAGCCACCGTCTCGGGTCCGCAGAACGACCCCTTCTGGATGTCATCTTGCACACCTCCTCGGATCTCTAGACGAACGACTCAAGCACCTTCAGGTTCCCGGCATCTTCGAACACGAGGGCAATGATGGATGAACATTTGGGTACCTAGTATTCGCGATTCGCGTATCAAGGAGTGGGTCATGAAACCGCTCTTTAGTATCTGTATCGGGGATCTGGAGATTCGGCCGAATGAGCACACTGCGAGGGTCCGGGGCACGGAAGTTCCTCTCACTTGCAGGGAATTCGGCATAGTCATGATGCTGTCCGAGCACCCCGGGTGGACGTATTCGGTGAGCCAGCTTTCCCAAGACGCCGAAGTGGGCGACTACTCGCCCGAATCGGTCAGCGTGCTGGTTGCCCGGCTTCGAAAGAAGTTCGCGGCTGTAGGCGCCACTGACGTGATCGAGACAGTGCGGGGAGTCGGCTACCGGCTGTACGGTTCTCCGGCGAAGTGCGACGTCGAAGCCCCTCCCGCCGCCGAACCGGACCGTGAGCTGCGCGACGCCCTGTGGCAGCTCCAGGAGTCAGTGATCGAGGTCGAACGTGCCGGCGACGTTGCGCACGAGCGCGAGGTCAGCGAAGTGCTGGAGCGCGCGCGCCGTGCCGTCGATGCGAGACTCGAGGAGTAGCTCACTCCGAATCTGCCTTCACTCGACCACGAGCGCACCTCGGACACCGACTGGAACGGAGCCGGGGCGATGTCGCTAGTGGGCGGTACGAGGTGTGACATTCTGGAAATGAACAGGTCATCGACCGGCGTGCCATAGGCCAAGGAGCAACCATGTACCAACACCTGCAACGAGTAGCCGTGGTCGCCGCGATGAGCGGTGTTGCGCTACTGATCGCGTCCTCAGCGTTTGGCGCGGGCGTACCCGTTCAGCCGGGCAACGCCGACGCGACCAGCTTCTCGCCTTCCTCGGGTTGTGGGTGTCATGCAAGCCGAGTCGACGAGTGGTCGAAGTCTATGCATGCGAAGGCCCTTGTTGACACCGTATTCCTCACCAAGGTCGCCGAAGCGCGCACCGAGGCGGGCGACACGGTGGCCGACTTCTGTCAGCGGTGCCACTCTCCGATTGGAAACATGATTGGTGATCCGGGCGGCGTCAGTAGTCCGGCCGCCAAGGAGGGCGTGACCTGCATGTTCTGCCACCAGGTCACGGGACTCGCCGGTGCGCCTGGCAACACCAACCAACTAATCGAGGCCAACCAGACACGTCGCGCGCAAATCAAGGACCCTGCGGCGCCACACCCGGCGGTCTACTCGGCCCTGCACACGAAGGCCGAGTTCTGCGGCGGCTGCCACAACGTCAACCACCCGAGCAACGGCACTCACCTCGAGGCGACCTACGCCGAGTGGGTGGCAGGCCCGTACGCCAAGGAGGGGACGGTCTGCCAGGACTGTCACATGAGCAGCTCGGCCGGTGTCGTGGGTCCCGCGAGCGGAACGGCGTGTGCGGGCGGACCGCAGCGCGACAACATCTTCACGATGACCTTCGTCGGCGCCAACGTAGCCCAAGGGCCGGCGTTTGAGTCGCGTGCGCTGCTCAAGAGCGCTGCGACGTTGAAGCTCGACGTCGCGGAGATCGTTCCCGAGGGAGCGACTGCGTCGATGACCGTCACCATCACCAATACGGGTGCCGGACACTACCTGCCAACCGGTCTGACAGAAGTGCGCGAGATGTGGCTGACGGTCTACGCCGAAGACGGCAACGGCAAGAAGACCGAGATAGGGGAACGCCGTTTCGGAACGGTGATGAAGGACGCGCAAGGCAAGCATCCCGTCGAGATGTGGAACGCCGTCGGGATCCAGTCAGACGACCGCATTCCTCCGCGCGAGTCGGTGGCCGAGAGTTACGCCTTCAAGATGCCCGCCGGCGCGGGGAAGAGCACGGTGGTCGCCGCGCTCAACTACAGATCCGTTCCCGACGAGCTTGCCGCCAAGGCGAAAGTCGACAACCCGACGACGGTGATGGCCAGCGGCACCAAGGTCGTCTACTCGTCGCAAGAGGCCAAGGATGCCGCTTCCAAGCCCAGCGAGCCTGTTGATGGCGGGGGAGGGACCGGCTGGCTGCTCATCGCAGGTGCGGTGATTCTCGCGCTGGTGGCACTGGGGGCCGTGGTGCTGACGAGAAGGCGCAGGGTTTCGTGAGCGTCGCCCACAGCGCGAGGTGAGAGTCGGCGCGCGTGCACCCGCGAACAGCGGGGGCATCCTTCTGCGCCATGGGTACATTCGAAGTACAACGAACGCGCGTGGTCACGGGGCCGGGCGGAGGTCGCTGCAAGTCTGGGGAGGCGTCGAGTCATGCTTGACCGACTCCGCTACTACATCCCCTACGTGTGGCACTTCGTGGCGAAGCGGGGCGCCGGGCCGCTCATCTGCGGACTGGCAGTGACCGACCGCTGCAACCTTCACTGCCGCGCCTGTCACGTGTCGAACAACGGCGCGGGCGACATGCCTGCGGCGCAAGTTGTGGCAGCTTTGCACTCAGCGTATGACCGCGGCTGCCGGGAGCTGTACTTCACCGGTGGCGAGCCGATGCTGTGGAGCGCCGACGGCATGCAGCTCGACGACCTCGTCGCGGCTGCCCGACGCATGGGCTACTTCCACGTCCACGTCTATACCAATGGAACCTGCGGACTCGACTCCTCGGCGGATCTGATGTGGGTGAGCATCGACGGGCTTCCGGGCACGTACGAGACGCGTCGGGGCGACCATTTCGCAGAAGTCGAGGCGGCCATCAGAAAGCCTGGGCATCCTCCGGTTGCCGTCATCTACGTGATCGACCGTTTCACCGCGTCCGGCATCGAGCCGTTCCTCTCGTGGGTGTCCGAGAGCAAGCTGCCGGTGAAGGGCGTGATGGTGTACTTCCACACTCCCTACTACGGCAAAGACGAGCTCTACCTCGACGCATCCGAGCGAGCCGCGATCATCGACCGCCTGCTCGAACTGAAGTCCGCCGGACTGCCGCTCATCAACTCCCGAGCCGGCCTCCTGGCGTTGCGTTCTGGAGATTGGCCGCGTCGGATGCCGATAGCGCTCATCATCGACGCCGAGGGCGAGTCGCTGTGCTGCCGCGCGAGCGACGACGTGTGCCCCGACTGTGGCTACGGCGCGTGCACCGAGCTGTCAGAGGCGCAGCGACTGCGCCCGTCCGCCGTTCTCGGCATGGTTCGGTACGTATGAGCACGGCCGGGACAGGGTTGTCGAAAGCTGCGACGCGGGCGGTGCGCAGGCACCTCGTGGGCGCCGGACAGCGCTGGGTGTTTGAGCCGCCCGATCCGAGCTGGTCACCGCCACCGGTGGATCGCACCTCGCTCTACCTGCACGTGCCGTTCTGCCGCAACCTGTGCCCGTACTGCCCGTATACGAAGGTGCCCTACGACCCCGCGCTCGTCGAGCCTTACAAGGTTGCGGCGCTTCGCGAAATTGACCTGTGGGCCGACAAGGTCGGTCCGGCGGAGGTCACGAGCGTCTATGTCGGCGGCGGCACTCCCACCTTGGCGATGGAAAGCGTCTCGCGGCTGCTTGACCGGGCGCGTGAGCGCTTCAACCTGACCGGCGATGTGTGCATCGAAACGAATCCGGCCGACGTTACCGAGCGCACCGTGGCCGAGTTGCACGAGGCGGGTGTGGCGCTCGTGTCGCTGGGAGTGCAGTCGTTTCGGCCGGAGAACCTGCGTGCGGTGGGCCGGCGCTACGATCCCGACACCGCGCGCGCGGCATTGAAGCTTCTGACCGGCTCGGGCTTCGCCTCGGTCAACGCCGACATCATGTTTGCGCTGCCGGGCCAGACCACCGAGCATCTCGTCGCCGACCTAGAGGAAGCGGCAGCACTTGGCGCCGACCAGATTACGACGTACCCGCTGTTCACGTTCCCCTACACCAGTGTCGGCGAATACCTGCATCTCAAGGGGGTGCGCCTTCCCGATCTGCGTACGCGGCATGAGCAGTACCAGGCTATCTCGGCGTGGTGCGGGTCGAACGGTTTCGAGCGCGTGAGCGTGTGGGGCTTCAAGCGCGGCGGCGTGCCGCGGTACTCCTCGGTGACGCGCGACGGCTACATCGGCATCGGCCCGGGCTCGGGTTCGCATCTGGCCGACGGCTTCACGCTCAACACGTTCGACCTCGACGAGTGGGAGTCGGCTCTCGATCGAGGCGAACTGCCCATCGCGCTGCGCATGCCCTTCGCCGACCAGATGTCGGGATGGTGGTGGCTGTACTGGCGCTTCTACGACACGCGCATCCCCATGGCTGGCGTTGCCTCGGAACTGGGTCCCGACGCCGCTAAGGCGCGGCGCTGGCTCGGCGCGGTCCAAGCCGCCGGTCTGGCGAGGAGACAGAACGGGAACCTCGAACTCACCGAAGCGGGGGCGTTCTGGCTGCACCTCGCGCAGAACCACTTCGCGCTTTCGTATGTGAACACGTTGTGGACGGCCGCAAGGCGAACCCCCTGGCCGCACTCGGTCTCCATCTGAAGCGTTCCCGGCGGTACGTTAGCCACATGCCGATGCCCGCCGTGACCTCGGGCGCAGCAAGAAGTGTGACTTTCATCACAATGCGCATGCGTTTCTCTTGTTAGGCTTCAGGGGAGAGAAGGTAGGGCTTCGTCAAATCCACAAGCCCAGAGTCGGCTATGCGCAATCGAACACAGACACCCGCAACGGCTAGAAAACCACTACTAGTTCGTATTGCGATGGTAGCTGGACTGCTCGTGCTATTCACGCTCGTCGTGGGAGCGCTGTTCCCGTCAGCCCCCTGGCTGCGAGACTCTCAGCCAAAGACGGAGAGCCGTCAGCCCGCCGTGGTGACCACGTCCACAGCAGACACCACACGCAGCGTCGAGAGTACGGGAACTCATAATCCGGGCAAGGCTGAGTGCATCACCTGCCACCTTCGCCCGGCAACTCACCAGATTGAGACCTTTAAGTGCGCTGAGTGTCACGCTTACGACGACTGGACCGACGCGACTCACCCCACCGGGACTGACTGCACCTCCTGTCACCAGACCCCGGCAAAGCACGTCAGCACCACGTCCCAGTGCTCCACGTGCCACAAGAACGCCGGCGAGGACTGGAAGTTCAGCCACCCCGCCAACGCCAAGTGCGCGACGTGTCACACGCCGCCACGCGGCCACTTCGGTTCGGACTGCGCTACCTGCCACGATCCAAGCATTGCGTGGGACGACGCCTCCTACACACACAGCGGAACGCTGAACTGCCTCAAGTGCCACCAGCCGCCCCACAGGATCTACCCCACGACCTGCATCTCCTGCCACCCCAAGGTCGGGGCCTCCTGGGCGTTCTCGCATCCCGAGAACAGCCAGTGCAGTACCTGCCACAAGGTGCCGTCGGGCCACTACGGCACCAACTGCGCTAGTTGCCACAATCCCAAGACCCCTTGGGCGAAGACGACTCTCGTGCATGACAGCACCACCACCAACTGCGTCCGTTGTCACACCCCCGCACACCGTTCCTACGCGCCCACGCCCTGTCGCGAGTGCCACACGCAGGCGGGAGTTCGCTGGACGCCGACGGCTCACCCCGCACGCACCGATTGCGCCACCTGCCATTCGGGCCACGTGGCGTCAGCGCCTGCCAACTGCGGATTCACGGGCTGCCACGAAGGAACGAACCTGCTCACCGAGCACAAGGGCTCGACCTGCGCCTCGTGCCACGAGAGCACGCGGCCCGAGGTTCGCACCGCGATCTCTTCTAAGACAACGGCATGCACTGCCTGTCATGTCGGCGCCCAGCATGTCGACAAACATGCGGTTGTCGCGCCTTCGAGGTGCGCAACGTGCCATGCCGGCACCTCCAACCTCATCCTCACCCATGGCAAGCAGACATGCGGGACATGCCACGCGTCGGCCGATCCCAAGATCACAACGGCGATAGCCAATGGCAACGCGACGTGTGAGACCTGTCACGGAGCAGGAGTGCATCCGCACAACGCAACGATGAACTGCGCCGCGTGCCATACTCCCCCGCACCCCAGCTACGCTCCCACCACGTGCGTCGAGTGCCATTCGCAGCCCGGCATCACTTGGCGTCCCATCACGCATCCGACGCGTACCGATTGTGGTACCTGCCACACGCCGATGCACAGTATTGCTGCGCCGCGCGCCGCCGCCTGCAACACCTGCCACTCGCCGGCGACGGGATGGGTCTTCAGCCACCCCGCCAGTACGAGCGACTGCGCGACGTGCCACACGCCGACGCATAGCATCGCCCCGCCGCGTGCTGCCCCGTGCAGCGCGTGCCACGCCCCAGCGCCCAGCTGGACGTTCACGCACCCCGCCAGCACGAGCGACTGCGCCAGCTGTCACAACCCGCAACATGCCAGCATGAGCCCGAGCAGCATGAGCCCGAGCACGTGCGTCGAGTGCCACACGCAGTCAGGCGTTGTCTGGCTGCCGATAACCCACCCTTCGCGCGCGGACTGCAGGACGTGCCATGGGGACAAGCATGGCATCACGAGTGACTCGACCTGTGTCAAATCCGGGTGCCACTCGCAGAAAAGAACTGCGTCACTGTCCATCGGTGCTCCCACGACAGCGAGATCGGTCTCGGCTTCGCCTGAGCTGCAGGCGGTTGGCCCGGTGACTGAGCCCTCGAGCGTGGCAAGCCCGGACACGACGATGTCGGCCCCGCAGCCCGAGGCAGTTGCGCCGGTGGATCAACCACAAGACACTCCTGCGGTCGTACCAGCGACGCCTGAGGCAGAGCCGTCCGAAGCGAGTTCGATCAGTCCTTAGTCGGCTGGCGTCAGGCGGTGCTCATCCCCGAGTACCGTTGTCTTCCCGCACACGAAATAGCCCCGAACGCCGATACGGCGGCCGGGGCTATTTGTCTTGGTGGTGGGCGGCGAGGACGAACCGGTCCACGGGGGGCGAAACGCTGACCTCAGCATAGGGGGGACGCCCTTCGCTGGAGTGCCTGAAGCCTACAGGCCGAAGGACTTGAGCGCGCCCGCGATGCCCTTGAGCAACAGCTGGACGCCCACCACGGCCAGCACGAGGCCCATCAGCCGGTTGAGTGCGCGGATGCCGGTGCGGCCCAGGTAGCGGACGAGCGGCTTGCCGAAGACGAAGAGCAGGTAGGTGACGACGCACAGCGCCGCAAATGCCGCGATGGTCAGCGCGACCTTGATGGGATCGCCGCGTCCCGTGTAGCTCAGCGCGGTTGCGATCGTGCCCGGGCCCACGAGGATGGGGACAGCTAGGGGCGAGATGGCCATATCGAGCGTCGTGGTGAAGTCCTGCGAGTTGACGCCCTTGAGCCCGGGGCTCTGCACCGCCGACGAGTCGCCCTGGAGCATGCGGAACCCGATGATGAACGCGATGGCTCCGCCAGTGAGCTGAAGCGCGCTGACGGTGATGCCGAGTAGCGCGAAGAGGGCGTTTCCAGTCACGCACAACACGGAGATGATCAGGAACGCCACCACCACTGCCCTGAGCGCGATCGCCTTGCGCATCTCATCGGTCTCGTCGTTGGTCATGCTGAGGAAGATAGGCATGCTGGCGATCGGATTGGAGATCGCCACAAAGCCGGCGAAGACCGTTACGGCGAAGCCGAGGTAGTTCATGTGATGGCGCTCCTCTCCCTGTTGCGGGCGGCAGTCCATCACCTAACCTACACCCATCGTGGAAGCAGGTCGAAGGACTCCACCCCACCTACACAGCGGAGTAGACGCTGATTGGCGGGATGGAGTCCGATGAGACCTGGTTCTCTAGCGGTCGCCCAGCGGAACGTAGGTCTGGAGTGGGGAGACGCTCTTGTACGCCGGACGGATGATCTTACCGCCGTTGGCGAGCTCCTCGAGCCGGTGTGCGCTCCAGCCCACGACGCGCGAGATCGCGAACAGCGGCGTGTAGAGTTCGGCTGGGATGTCGAGCATGCGGTAGACGAAACCGGAGTAGAAGTCGACGTTGGCGCTGACGCCCTTGTAGAGCCTGCGCTGTGCGGCAATCACCAGTGGCGCAATTCGCTCGACGCGGGTGTGCAGTGCGAACTCCTCCGAGTAGCCCTTCTCTGCCGCGAGCTTCTCGGCGTAGCTGCGCAGGATGACCGCGCGTGGGTCCGAGACCGAGTAGACGGGGTGGCCCATTCCGTAGACCAGGCCGGCGTGGTCGAACGCGTCCTTCTTGAGAAGACGATGGAGGTAGTCAGCGATCTGCTCGTCGTCCTCGTAGTCGGTGATGGTGGCGCGCAGGTCGTCGAACATCCCCACGACCTTGAGGTTGGCTCCGCCATGTCGCGGGCCCTTGAGCGAGCCGAGCGAAGCTGCAGTCGACGAGTACGTGTCCGTGCCGGTCGATGACACGACGTGCGTGGTGAACGACGAGTTGTTGCCGCCGCCGTGCTCGGCGTGCAGCACGAGCGTCATGTCGAGCACGAGAGCCTCGAGCTTGGTGTAGTTGCTGTCGGGGCGCAGCATGTGCAGGAAGTTCTCGGCAGTCGAGCACTCGGGCTCGGGCCGGTGGATGACGAGGCTCTTGCCGTGGAACTGGTCGAGGTAGGCCTGGTAGGCGTAGACGGCCAGCATCGGGAACTTGGCGATCAGGTGGAGGCTCTGTCGCAGTACGTTGCGTGTCGAGGTGTCGTCGGCGTTGGGGTCGAGCGTGTAGAGACCGAGGACACCTCGCATCATGGCGTTCATGATGTCGCTGCTCGGCATGCGGAGAATCCCGTCATGGAGGAACGAGCGGGGCATTCGGCGCATGCTCGACAGGTAGAGCGCGAACTCGTCGAGCTCTACCTTGTTGGGAAGTGAGCCGAACAGTAGCAGGTAGGCGGTCTCCTCGAATCCGGGCTGGCGCTCGGCCACGAACCCGTTCACGAGGTCAGTGATCTCGATGCCGCGGTAGAGCAGCTGCCCGGGTGCGGGGACCAGCTGGTCGCCCTCGGGCACCGTCCCCACGACGTCGCCGATGCGGGTGAGTCCCGCGAGCACGCCTCTGCCGGTCTGATCGCGCAGGCCGCGCTTTACGTCGTACTCGAGGTAGAGGCCCGGATCGACGGGGCACTGGTCCTCTGCGATCACTGCCCAGGCGTCGAGGACCGAGTCTCGGTCGTTGAACGCCGGGAGCGGCTCTTCGGGTACTTCAGGTGATGTGACGGTATCGTTTTGCGTCATGGATTCCCTTTCGAGTGCGAGCTTCCGGAGCCGAAGCTGCCCAGCGGACGTCGCTGTCCGTCTGCTGATGAGCGACCTGAGCCGTCTCTGCGACCGGTAGATCAGACACGGTCGTGGTGGAGAGAAGCAGTATTCTACAGGAACGGGGTCGCATGACTCCTGCGCCCGCTCTCCCGAACGTGGGGGGCGGGCGTTTCCGTCGTCGGACTTCGTCTATTTTCGTAATACGCGTTATGTGCTATTACGTATTGCGTAATAGATATCGTAGCGACGGAATCAAGAATCGCGGGCCCGGACGATCGACTCGAGGGGGCGGTTGAGGTGGCAGACTTCGATCCGATGAAGTTCTTCGCGTTGTGGATGTTCACGCACGATCAGGCCGACGACCTGATGGCGCAATCTGTCGAGCGCGGTCGCGCCGGCGCTGGCGAGGGAATGTCCGGCGGACCGGATGCCTTCACCGACGGCTTCATGGCGATGGTCGCCGAGGAGAAGGCGCGCCTCAAGGAGCAGATCGCCTCAGGGAACGCTGACGCCGCCGCGAGCCCGCAAGACGAGCGGCTCGACGAGGTCCGCTTCGAGATCGCCGAGCTCCGCGGGCGCATGGATCAGATGCAGGCGACGCTGAGCGCCATCGCAGCCCACGTCGGCGCCAAAGGGGCGTGATCCTCGTGTCCGCGCGATCGGGCCGCATCACGCGTGTGCTTCTCGCCGCCGCAGTGCGCGGCGTCGTCCGCTCGCGCTTCGGGCTCGTTTCCGCACCCGCCCGCCGCGCGATCTTCGCCACCGAGTGGCGAGGCGCGTTCGAGGAGCTGGGCGGCGCATTCATCAAGCTCGGCCAGATGATCTCGGTGCGTCCCGACGAGTTCGGCGACGAGCTCGCCGGAGAGATGGAGTGCCTGCGCGACCGGGTGGCCCCGGTTCCGTTCTCACAGCTCGCGCCCATCATCGAGGAGAGTCTCGGTGCGCCCTTGTCGGCGCTGTACGCGTCCATCGACGAAACGCCACTGGCGACGGCATCGGTGGCGCAGGTGCATGCGGCCGTTCTCGCCTCGGCGTACAGGCCGGTGTGGGGCGAGGAGCTGCCCGCCGGGGCCGAGGTCGTTGTGAAAGTGATTCGCCCAGGCGCCGCAGACGCCCTGCGCACGGATCTCCTCGAGGCTCGGCGTCTCGCGTCCGGCGTGCTTGCGAGGTGGCTCGTGCGCGGCGTCGATCTAAGCGCCATGCTCGACGAGTTCGAGCACTCGCTCGACCGCGAGCTCGACTTGCGTGTGGAGGGCCGGGTCGCCGACCGTTTCGCATTCGACTTCCGGCTCGACCCCAAGATCGTCGTACCGCGCATCGTGTGGACGCACGCCGCGCCTCGCGTGCTCACGATGGAGCGCATGTACGGCTGGCGGCTCTCCGAACTCGACGAGGCGGAGCTTGCCGGCGTGGACGCTCACGGGCTGGCCGTGCACGGGGCGACCGCGTTCATGCGCCAGGTGATGCTCTACGGGCGCTACCACGCCGACCTGCACCCGTCGAACCTGTTCGTGACCCCCGATGAGCGCATCGCCTACCTCGACTTCGGTATCGTCGGCCACCTGACCGACGATGAGCGCGGAGACATCGCACAAGTGCTCGCGGGTTTCGTCTACCGGGACGCCGACCGTGCGCTGCGCTACTCGGCCAACCTCGGAGTGGTCGTGCCGCCAGAGAAGGTGGCGACGGTGAGACGCGAGCTCGGCGTGCTGCTCGATAAGACGATGGGGGGAGGGAGCACGGACTTCCGCCACTTCGGCTTCGGCTTCCTCGGGCTGCTTCGGCGCAACGGGATTGCGATTCCCGCCGGATACGGGCTGCTCGTAAAGTCGCTCGCAACGGTGGAGGGGGTGGCTCGGCGGCTCTACCCCGACATCGACATCATGGAGGTCGCGCGCCCGTTCGTGACGCGCATGATCGGAGAGAGCATCGGCCGTCCCGAGCTGCTGCAGCAGCGGCTTCCGGCGGTGTGGCGGGCGGCGATGCGGGAGATGCTGGCGTAGCGACTCGGAATGGTGCAGCGCGCGAGTCGCGCGGCAGCGCGCAGCGGGAACGTGAAGGGAGAGGGCGTCATGTCGGAGAGGAAGAATCGGTTCGAACTGCAGGGGCTGTACTCAGTGTTGCTCGGGGGACTCATGGCGTCCTTCGTCGCGTCAGCGATCTTCAACGTGCTGACGGATCCGACAGGCGCCCTGGGGAGGTCCGGCGTACTGACTTCGGTACTCGTCGGTCTCGGCTGCGCGGTTGCCCTCATGGTGGGTGGACTCTATGCATCCGAGCGCGAGACGTGGCTGGGGGGCTCACTGCTGTTCGCGAGCGGCTTCACCGCGCTGTGGAGCGTCGCCGTGTCCTTCGGCGCAGAGCCGCGGTGGGCGGTGCTGGTTGCGTTGGGTGTCGCCGTCGCGATAGGTGTGACCATCGGATGGCGACGCTTCGGTCACGAGCCCGCGGCTACCGCTTCTAGCGGGGATGAGGCTGCGTGGATCCACTAGCCTCCTGGCTCGCGCAGACGCGCAAGGGCATCGTCGAGCTGTTCGTTCTCGAGCTGCTCAACAGTCGCGGGCGCTTGCACGGTTATGGGATCGTCCAGGCACTCGACGAGCTCGGCGACCTCGTCGCGGGCCTCAGCACCGTCTATCCCGTACTGAAGCGGCTTGAGGCCGACGGTCTCGTCGCCGCCACCTGGGATACCGAGGCTCCCGGCAACGCGCGCAAGTACTACGAGCTCACGCCAGACGGTGCTGAGTTCCTCGTCCGCGCCCAGACTGAGTGGCAGCGCATCGGAGAGGCCATGGCGACGATCAGGGAGGAGAGCGCATGATGCGCTCCGCATCGGACATCGTGGAGCACTACCTGATCCGGCTGCGATCGGAGCTCGATGCGGCCGGCGCTGAGGACACCGACGACCTTGTCGCCGAGATGCGCTCGCTTCTCGCTGAAGCAGCGGGGGAGGACCCGGAGGCCGCAGCAGCCGAGACGGAGCGCTTGGGCGAGCCCGCGGAGCTTGCGCGCGGCATCCTCGCGGAGCGCGGGCTCGACGCCTCGGCGGGCATGTCGCCCGGCGTGTGGTGGCGGCTCGGGATCGCGGCCCCTGTCGACATCGCGATCGGGCTGGCGGTGCCGGTGGCCGCGGTCTTGCCGCTCTACGTCGCGGCGTGGTTCGGCCAGCCGCGCGCAGCGAGCGTGGCCATTGCCATAGCCCTCGGCGTCGCGGCGCTGGCGTGGCCGTTCTTCATCTGGCGCCCGTGGAGGCGGGGAGGTCGCTCGCTGAGTCCGGGCATGACGCTCACGGGTCTTGCCGTCGTCCGCGCTCCGGGCTTCTGGCGGCTCGTACGCGTCGACGAACTGGGGGCGATGGGCCTGGCTCCGCGCCGCCGCATCACCATGGCCGTCGTCGTCGCGCTCGTCGCGCTTGCACTGGTCGCGGGCACATCGCTCATCGGGCTCGACGTGGGCGGCTCCTGGCTGGCATCCGCGGCCATCTCGGCCGAGTTCTCGGGCCATACGGTGGGAGGCGGTGTGCCGATCGAGACACAGCTCCAAAGCGTCGCCACGCAGGTCTACAACGGGCTCATGGGCGCGCCGGGCCCCGAGATGAGTACCGCGACCCCCTATGTCGCCCCGGAAGCGGCGGGAGCGCTGCAGCCGCTCTGGGAGCGAATCGCCACGCAGGAGATCCGCACCGTTCGAGTGAGCGCTCCCGAGCAGATTGCGCCGGGCGTGTACCGTTTCGACGTGGAGGAGCTGCGCGAGGGAGCCACGGGACCGGTCCGAGTCGGCTCGTCAAGGTTCACCGTGGGGCAGCGGCAATGGCTGCGTGCAGACGGTGTCGGCTCCGACTGGGCGGTAGTCGAGATCGAGGTGGGCGCCGCAGCCGCCACGAAGTAGGCGGGCAGCCGCCCACGATGGCGTGTCGGTGGTAGCAGGTGATGTCGCGTTCGGGCATCGCATTCTCGTCATCGGTGTACCCTCAGAGAGTGAACCCACGAGTCCGAGACATCCTTTCCAGCACCCGCACCCGCCGCATCGCGCTCGATGCGGTGACGCTGCTGCTCGCGGTCGCCGTTGGCGCGATCGCTTTCTCGGCTGCTGCACACGGTGAGATCGGCGTGGGGCCGACTCGACTGGTCGTCTCGATCGCGCCGGCGTTCTCCGCGCGCACCGTAGTCGAGCTTCCCCCGTTCGGGAGTGTCGAAGCGCCCACCCATCGCGGGCCGATCCGCTTCATCGTGAGACTCCAGGAAATCGATGCCGCCGGTGCCACGCGGATGTTTCAAAGCGGCGCGCTGACCATTCCCCAGACGCTCGGACCCGACGCGGCGATGGGACTGCCGGTCTCTGGAGCATCGGCGCTCGTGTGGAGGCTGGTCGGGGGCGGGCTGCTCGCCGCAGCGCTCGCAGGCCTGCTCGTGGCGTTCGCGTTTCGCCGCCGCCGTGCCGTCATGGCGCTCGCTGTGGCCCTCGCCGTGGCCGTGCCGGGGGTCTCCCTCGGCGCTGCCGCCGCCACGTGGGATGTCGCCGCTTTTCGCGAGCCCACGCTCCACGGCAGCCTCGCCTACGCTCCGCAGCTCCTCGACGTGTTCTCGACTCGCATCGCAAGCATCGAGCGTTTGCGGGGGCAGGCCACCAAAGTCGCGAGCGAGCTGGCCTCCTACTACGCCGACGAGCGCTCGCTGGCGTCGGGCGGGGCGCTGCCTGGCACGTATCGCGTCCTCCACGTCACCGACCTGCACCTCGATCCGGTCGGCGCGCAGCTGGCGCGCTCCATCCAGCACTCCTACGGCATCTCGCTCGTCGTCGACACCGGCGACCTGCCGATCTTCGGTGCGCCGGTCGAGGACTACACCTACGCTTCGCTCATCGACACGTCGGTTCCGCGCGTCTACATCCCGGGCAATCACGATTCGCCTGCTTCGATCGCGGCCATCGCCGGGCTGGGAGTCACCGTCGTGACCTCCGGTACCGTCGAGGCGGGCGGACTGCGAATCTTCGGCGTACCCGACCCGGTCAGTCGCGGCTTCGGCGTCGAGCCCGATCGAGCGCTCGTAGAAGAGGCGGGACGAGGTGCGTTTGCGTGGCTGGAGGCGTCGCTGCGCTCGGGTGAAGCGACGCCGGATATCGTCGCGATTCACAATCCACTGATGGAGCAGCCGTTCATCGGCAAGGTGCCTTTGATCCTTTCAGGCCACACGCATTCGGCACGCTTCTACATGGGCAAGGGGACCGCGCGGCTGAACTCAGGGACGCTCGGAGGGATGCCATACGATCCCAACTCGACTGGGCGCAAGGCGCAGCCCTACAGCGCATCGGTCCTCTACTACACCGCCGAGAAACCGCGCCGCCTCATCGCCATCGACCGCATCGCCGTGTACACCAACCGATCGACCACCGTCTCTCGCGAGGTCATCGACGAGTCGCTCCTGCCTTAAGCGAGCGCGCCAGTCTCCTGCTGGAACGGCGCTCGCTTGTGGCAGGTGTGTAGCGGGGTAGAATCGGCCACGAAGTGAGGTCTATCGCCGCGCGTCTGCGCTGATTGTCCATCGGAGGATCACATGCGTTCGAGAGTTCTCATCGTCCTTGGCCTGGCACTGGCGGTCTTTGTCGCTTCAAGCGGCTCCGCGCTCGCATCGGGTGGGAGAGTGACTGGCGCGGGATGTGGTCTCGATGGCTGTCACAGCCATCCGGGATTCGAGGGCTTTGGCGCGTGGCACGACAGCCATCGTTACGCCTCGTTGAACATCCCCTGTGAAGGCTGTCATCCCAATAACCATACACAGAGCGGTCCGCCGAGCGCGCCCGAAAAAACGTACTCTCTGGCCGAGGCATGCAATCCCTGCCACGTCGCCGCGACCACGACGGCGCCCGCGCACACCGCGGCCGGGGTCACTTCGTGCGTCGGTTGCCACCAGGCGGTCGGCGCGCTTTCCGGGACGGTCTCGGGTCCAAGCGGCCAGCTGGCAGGGGTATCGGTCATGGTCTCCGGGTTCCCGCCGGTAGTCAGCTACGAGGACGGCTCCTACTTCGTTTCCGGCGTTGCTCCGGGCACGTACACCGTGACGTATGAGAAGGCCGGCTTCGTCAGTCAGACGATCACCGGCGTCGGTATCGTGAACGGCAGTACCACGGCTCGGGATGTCACACTCGCCGCTGTCCCCGTCGTGGTTCCGGCTGTCGCTGACACCGTCGTCACGCTTACCTCTTCGTCAGGCAGCGCGCTACCGTACGGAAGCACCTTCGCAATCTCCGGGACACTATCGGTGGCGGGGAGTGGCCTCGGGGTGCCCGAGGTGCCCGTGGTGCTGAGATCCTCGGCAGACGGTCTGACATGGACGGCCTCGGGCCCGATTTCTCCGACCTCAGCTGGCGGCTCGTTCCTCTTCGCGGTGCGTCCTACGACCAAGACCTACTACCGAGTGGACTTCGCGGGCGACGCCACCCACCAGGGCTCTGTCAGCGGCTCGGTCTATGTGACCTCACGGGTCTACCTCACCGCCCCGGTTGCCCCAGCCAGGATATCTCGTCTGCACTACTACACGATCTACGGATACCTCAAGCCGAGACACCCGGCGCGCTCGTATCCGGTGCGCATCTACAGGTGGCGTTACGTGGGCGGCAAGTGGAGGGGCTACGGCTATGTGTCCGCCAGAGCATCCGACCACTTCAGCTACACAAAATACTCGCGGTCCATGCGGTTGCCGTACGCGGGGAGATGGCGTTTGCGTGCCTATCACGCAGACGCGGGGCACGCTGCAACCTGGTCGAGCGGATACGACTATGTGACGGTGAAGTAGGGAAAATGTGCGCATGAGGTGTGTGAATTGTGTTCGTGAGGTGTCCCTAGGCACGTCAAAGTTTGCCACGCGACGTCGATACGCGTCTAATGGGGGGTAAGAACGGTCTCGTGGGGCATTTTGCTGTGCTGACTTCGGTCAGCTTGTCAGGGGAAGTGCCTACACTGTGGCTCGCGTCTCAGAGCAGAGTGTACGGGAGCCGTTCTATCGGCTAGCGGGAGTTCGAGCTTGTGTCTCGTGCTCGACGCACAGGGAGGCGATCGGTGGGGATCACGGTGCAGTCTAAGGGGACCTACGTACGACCAGACGGAAGGGGAAGAAAGATGCGCAGACGAGCACTATTCTTCGCTGCGGTGGCGCTGGTTGCCATCGTGGCACTGCCATCCACAGCACTAGGTATTCTCACGAACGAGTACGGAATGGGCTTTGCCGGCCAGAGCAAGTGCCTCGAATGTCATGACGGCACCTATGGCCAGACAGTCCATGGTCGTTTCGCGAAGCCGGGCGTCATTCCGGCAGCACCGGCCGGCTGGACGGACTTCAAGGCGGCAGGCACTCCGCCCGTCGTTGGAGCTCCTAATCCCAACAGCGGTTTGCAGTGGTTCAGCGGCGGCGGTAGCTACTCCATCGCCGGCCTGAGTTGGATCACGCTCGGCGACTTCGCTGGTGGCGCGGCAACCGAGTACCTCTTCTTCAACGGCAGCCCCGCGGGATCCACGGTCAACCCTTGGAACCTCGTAGAGGGTCTCACGGCTGAGCCGGTGGCCGGTCAAACGCTACCTATCGACTATGGCGATTACACAGTCGGTTTGGAGGACCCAGAGGTCGGACTCTTCGACGTCGTCTATGGTTGCCAGCGATGCCACATGCTTGGCACCACGACCAAGACCGCCAATTCGACCGACACAGCCGCGATCCCGAACCCCACAGTCAGCATTCCCGCGACCTACACGACGGCAATGCAGTGGGCACGTGACGAGGGCAAGACGGCTGCTGACTTCAGGACCGATGCTACGGTGTCAGAGCCTGGCATGAGCATCCAGTGCGAAGCATGCCACGGTACGGGCTTCGTATCCTCCACGACCACGACCAAGCACTGGAACTCCGGCACGCAGCTGTCCCACCGCGTTCCTGCGGGGACGACGGCTCCTGGCGGAACGCTTGCTGCAACGAACGTCTCCACGCTTGGCCAGTCGCAGGTCTGTGGCCAGTGCCACGGCAGCTACACGAACGTCCCAGGAACGCTGGGCATCTACGGCTACACGCCGAACCTGCCTCTGAGGGCCTTCGTGGACATCAATGGCTCGTCCGGTGGCGCGGCGTACACGTATACGCCGACCGAGGCCGAGTTCCTCGCTGCCCCGACCAAGTGGTTCTTGTTCCCGAACGGCAGCAACGCCAAGGGCAACCACTTCTACTACGACGAGTGGGCCTCCTCGGGCCACGCGTATCGTGGCGCACTGACCGCAGGCGATCCGGACATCCTGCCCGGCGGAACTGGTGGTCACTACAACGCCAAAACCTCCCCCCTCGGCTGCGCCAAGTGCCACACGGGTGAGGGCTATCTGAAGAGCAAGAACGCAGCGATCATGGCTGACTTCACCCCGACCAACGCCAACACTGGCTACATGGGCCAGGAATGCATCGTGTGTCACAACCCGCATCCGTCGGGCGTCGGCGCACCTGACACCATTCGTCAGCCTGACGCCGCTGGTGTGCGCAGCAACGCAGGCCGCACGACGGCCAACACCAGCCTGTGCGAGGACTGCCACAACTATCAAGTTGAGGTTCTCGGCTCGCCGATCGCTGTTGGTGCATCGCGTGTTTCGCATCCCCAGCGCGAGGTACTCGCTGGTCGCGGTATGTATGACGTACCTGAGGCCACGCCGTTCATGCCTGGCGCCAAGTGCGAACAGTGCCACATGCCCAAGACCAACAAGAACGCCAACCGCGTCTCGCACGGTATGCATATCATGATGCCGGGCAAGGCCGAGCAGTGGAACACCGCAGCAGGAGCCGCCTACAAGGGCGAAGACTCCTGCTCCGGTTGCCACGCCGGTGAGACGCGCACGCAGCTCCAGGCCAACATCGACGCATGGCAGTCGCAGACCAGAACGCTGCTGACTGAGGCTTCTGCACAGCTCACCGCAGCCAAGGCACGCACGGCAGCGGCTGCAGCGACCGACCTGGACGAGCGCGCCACAACGCTTATCGCGTTTGTGAACGGCGATGGTTCTACGGGCGTCCACAACCCGCCCTACGCCAAGGCCGGGCTCGAGAAGGCCATCTACTTCGCCAAGGCCATCGGGGCAACTTTCCCGACCGCCTATGCATCTGATTCGCTCGCCGCGGGTCGCGTCGGCTTCTTCGGCGGCACGCTCCTCGACGGCAACGGCGCCCCTGCCATGCATGAGATGGTCCAGATCCAGAAGTCAGTAGTCGGCACCTCGGTGTGGACTACTGAAGGTATGGTCATGTCGAACTCGCTTGGCCAGTTCTCAGCGATGATCGCTCCGACATCGAGCACGATCTACCGCGCAGTCTGGACTCCGCGCGCTGGATCCACCGAAGTCATCAGCGCCAGCAAGACGGTTGCTGTCGCAGCTGCCAAGGTAGCCTCGAGAACGTCGATCAACGCATCGACCACGAACATCCGGTACGGGCAGACCGTCAGGTTGTTCGGCTATGTCGTGCCGAACGCGTTCGGTCAGACAGTGACGATTCAGCGCTACATCGGCTCGGGCCGCTGGACCAACATGACCACGGCCACGCTCGCCACTCACAGCAACTACACCCGTACGATCTCCAAGATGAAGAGGGGCAACTGGTACTTCAGAACCGTCTACGCAGGCAGCTCAACTGCCAACGGTTCGACCTCTCGCTACGTGAAGGTGGTAGTGAGGTAGCAAGGACTCTCTCGTAGAGTTGCGCTAAGCATGAGGGGCCGTGACGGATCCAACCGTCACGGCCCCTTTGCGATTCAGCGCGAGCTGCGCTCCTGACCGAAGGCGCCCAGAAAATGGTCTGGTTGCCGTGTGTGGAGTTGGGCGGTACGGGGAAATCCCTCTAGGTGAGCTTCTTTCGACGTCGGCGCCCATCGACGGGCGCCGACCGTGAATCGAACGGCGGGTCCGGGGGACACGCATCGGTCACGATGCTCTGCCGAGGTTGGGGGGAACCAGATGGCCAGGAAGCGATTGACCGCGCTCTGTCTTGTTGCTGTGGTGCTGGTGATGGTGATGGCCACGCCAGCTTTCGCGGCGGTCGGTACCTTCAAGGGAACGTGGGGCTCCTGGGGCGCCGGAAACGGGCTGTTCAACGGTCCCTCCGGTGTCGCCGTTGCCTCAAGCGGTGACGTGTATGTGGCCGACTACTTCAACGATCGCATCCAGTACTTCGACTCGGTCGGGACCTACAAGGGCCAGTGGGGCACGACAGGCCCGGGCAATGGGCAGTTCAGCAACCCAGTCGCTGTCGCAGTGGCGTCTGGCGGTGATGTCTATGTCGCCGATGCAAGCAACAACCGCATCCAGTACTTCGACGCCACCGGCGCGTACAAAGGCCAGTGGGGCACGACCGGTACGGTCGACGGGCAGTTCGCCTCCCCGCTCGGCGTCGCCTGCGCTCCCAACGGCAGCGTGTACGTAGTCGAGTCCGGAAACCATCGTGTTCAGTACTTCAGCGCTGCAGGTGTGTATCAGGGCCAGTGGGGTGCAAACGGCAATCTCGACGGACAGTTCAACGCTCCTCGTGGCATTGGTGTCGCATCCAGCGGAGATGTCTACGTCGCGGACTACCTCAACGATCGCGTGCAGTACTTCGACGCAACCGGAACCTACAGGGGCCAGTGGGGCACGACAGGCTCGGGCAACGGGCAGTTCAGTGGGCCGATCGGTATCGCCATCGCGCCCAGCGGTGACGTATACGTAGTGGACAACGCCAACTTCCGCGTCCAGTCCTTCGACTCCGCTGGCACCTACAAAGGGCAGTGGGGTTCGTTCGGGGTCGGCACGGGGGAGTTCAGCGGATCCACCAACGGAGTCGCCGTGGCACCCAGCGGCGACGTCTACGTGTCTGAAGACGTCGCCAACCGAGTACAGTACTTCGAGGGAATCCCCGCTACGCCGGTGTCAATCGACATCTCGATCGTCCCGGGCGACCTGGCGTTTAACGCGACGCTCGGCGTGTTGGATACCGGTTCTGTGACCATCACCAACAACGGCGTGGTTCCCGTGACCTTCGGCAGCCTGACGGTGGAGGCGCCATTCAGCCTCGGCGCCGAAAACGTGTCAGGGGCTGAGCTCGCCGCAGGGGCGAGCGCCACGGTGAGCACCGTGGGCTTCTCCTCGGCCATCGCTGGGACGTTTCACGGCACGCTGAGCATCCCCATCGTCTCGCCGGTGCTCGAAACGCGGACGGTTTCGCTGACGGGGGTCGCAGAGGCCGCGCTTCCTCCTGCGGCAGTGGCTCACAACGACGCCGCCACCGCCTACTCGCGTGAGGTCATCATCCAGCCCCTGGCCAACGACGAGGTCGGGGTGGGCACAATCGCCTCGTTCACCCAAGGTGCCCACGGTGCGGTTCGCACTGTCGTGGCGGGATCGGCACTGGGTTACACGCCTGCGACCGGCTACCTCGGAGCAGACTCGTTCACGTATACGACATCGAGCGGGGCTGTCGCGACGGTGAATGTGACCGTGTTGCCTGGCCTCGGCGCGCCCGGCGGCGTGACAACCAGCCGCGCGAGCACCACCTCTGTCGAAGTCCAATGGAGCGCTCCGACGAACGTCGCATCCGGCGTGGCGGGCTACAACGTCAAGTGGCGCACCAGCGGTAGTCTGACGTGGGATGCATCGCCGGCCTTGGGTAGCGGCGTGCGCTCATATGTCGTCCCGGGCCTGGCTCCCGGTGTGGCCTACGAGTTTGCCGTCTCCGTCTTCGACACCCGAGATTACGCGGCGCTCTCCGGCCTCGCCGGGTACACACTCCCGGGTAGCAGCCTTGTGGTGCCTCCGGTTGTCATCCTCGGCTCGGGTCCTGCACGGCTCGCAGTCGAAGGTATCCTCATCGACTCGGTTGTGACCGTCGACCCCAGCGTCGGCGACACGGTGCCTGGCGTCGGGTCGGTGTCCGTGTCGGGCAACGCACTGACAGTCGCCACGGACCAGAGCTTCTCCGGCGTGATCCGGTTCCCAGTTACGGTTACGGACAGCTTCCAGAGCCGCACCGTGATCGCACAGATCACCGTCATACCCGGACCGCCTCGCTCGGTCACCTTCCAGGTCGTGAGCTCGACCGTGTCGAGGATCCAGTGGGCTGGCGCCGCGAACGCCACGGGATACGCGATCTATGTGTCCGGCAGGCGCGTGGCCACGGCCAACGCGCGGACGTCGTCTTACAGGATCAGGCGACTTTTGGGTCCGGCAGCGAGCGTCGCGGTTGTGTCGCTCGGTGGAGACTCGACCGCATCCACCCGAGTGAGTGGGACGTACAGGCGTACGGTCGCGGTGAGAATCGGGACGGTCTCGTTTGGCACGAATTCCGCGGTGCTGACCACGCAGGCTAAGGCGAGCCTCAGGTCGGTGGCTGGCATCGTGGCAGCTCAGCGCTTCACTGAGGTGAGGGTCGATAGCTACACGGCATCAGGACCTCGCCGCACCGCTGCGTTTCGCAGGCGGCTCACGACCACCCGCGTTAACGTCGTGAAGGCCTATCTGGTTAGGGAGTTCGCGCGTCGCAGGGTGCGCGTCCGGATAGTCGTCAGTGCGCACAGCGGTGCGAACCCCGCCGGGCGGTCGAGCTCTGTTCTCAATCGTCGTGCGGAGATCGCAGTTCGCTAGCAAGTAGCTTGGACGGCCGGTGCCGGAGGGTTCCGGTAATGGTCGCATCGCACAGGTGCCCGCCCGTACGTGAGGCGGGCACTTCTGTGTCGTCATGAGGACCGTCTACCCGGCGCGGCGCTGACCGCGGCGGCCGCCCTGCTCGCATGCATTCACGACATGCGTTCTTGCGGTTCACGTCCCGTTCATACGCAGCCCATACCTTGTGGGGTATCAAAGTCCGCCGGCATCGAGTCGGCCAGCCCCGCGGAGGGAATCGGAAATGAGCTTCGAGAGGACAGACCGCACGGCGCAAAGGCGTTCGCGCATCATCAGGTGGGGCGTTCTGGGCGTGATTCTGGCAGCTATCACCGGCATCTTCCTCGCCCATCAGTTGGTGGCCGGCTCTGGCAAACCCCCCGGCGTGGATGCCCTTTGCCCGTTCGGCGGCGTCGAGACGCTGTTCTCGCTGATCGCAGGAGCCGGATTCATCGAGAAGACCGCCGCAAGCGCTGTCGTCCTTCTGGGCGGCATGGTCGCAGTAGCGCTGCTCTTCAGGCGGTCGTTCTGCGGACAGATCTGCCCGTTCGGCGCCCTTCAGGGCCTGTTCGGCTCGCTCGGCGGCAAGTTCTTCCGCACGCGACCCCAGATTCCCCGCGGCGTTGACCGCTTCGCCCGCTACCTGAAGTACGCGGTGCTCGCCTTCTTCGCCGTGTGGACGTGGCAGGCGGCCACGCTGGTCATGCGCCCCTACGACCCTTGGGTCGCGTTCGCACACCTCACCACAGACGAGTTGCTCACCGAACTCGGCGTCGGCCTAGCCGTGCTGGGCGTCTCGCTCGCCGGTTCGCTCGTCTACGAGCGTTTCTTCTGCAAGTACCTGTGCCCGACAGGAGCGCTTCTCGGCTTCTTCTCGAAACTGAGCGCGTTCGGCATCAGGCGCGACGCGACGGCGTGTACCGACTGCAAAGCCTGCGACAAGGCATGCCCGATGAACATCTCGGTCTCGACCGCCGACAAGGTCACCGCTTCGGAGTGCATCTCGTGTAACGAATGCGTCAACGTATGCCCGGCTGCAGGAGCGCTCGAGGTCAAGTCACCGAGCGGCCGCAGCGTTTCCCCCGCAGTCATGACGGGACTCGTGGTCGCCGTCACCGTGATCATCATCGGAGCGAGCACCGCAGCCGGCGCGTTTGCCTGGAAGATGCCGAGCCTGAGCGAAGCCGTCGAGCAGAGTGGCGGAGCACAGGGAGCTACCTTCGACACCACGGCCATCAAGGGTTACATGTCGATGACGGAGATCTCGAAGGCGTCGGGTGTGCCTGAAGAGCGCTTCACCGAGAAGTGGGGCGTGCCGGCAGGCGATCTCGGCAAGCCGATGAAGGAGATCAAGGACCAGTACGAGTTCTCGCCGGATGACGTGAAGCTCTGGGTCGCCGAGGAACTCGGACAGTAGGCTCACACGGCGGAGCGGGTCGCTATCTGGCCCGCTCCGCGATCGCCGCTCACTACTTGGATGGACGTTGTGTTGTCTCACCATCCACAGGGGCCTCGTAGATGCTCCGGAAGAAGTCGACGAGCTTCTCGGCCCACGGGGTGAGCTGGCGGTCCTTGCGAAACACCAAGCCGACTTCCATGTAGAGGGGGCTCTCGAGAGGCACGCAGCAATGCGCGGACTCGTCCGCGGTGCGCGTGAGCCCTCGGGCGAGAGCGGAGATCCCGATTCCCCGATTCACCGCGCTGAGCAGCGGGCGATGACGCGAGTGCATGAAGATGACATTGGGAAAGAACCCCGCCTCGCGGCACGCGTCACAGACAATCGTGTTGTTGGCTGACTGGGGGTCGAGCAGCACGAACCGCTCATCCTTCAGGTCGGCGAGGGCGACCCGGTGCGCTCTCGCGAGCGGGTGATGTTTCGAGCAGACGATCACGATCTCGTCGCGGACGAGCGTGACCCAGTCGTATTCGTCACGCGACAGGTTGTTGGTCACGAGTATGGCGACGTCTACCTGGTCCATCGCTAACCGTCGGAGGAGATTGGCCTGTTCACGCTCGTAGAGATCGACCTGCGTGTCCATGTTGTCCAGCTGGAAGTCGGCGAGGACCGAGTCGAGATCGTAGGCCGCCATCAGCGGGACCGCGCCCAGGCGCACCCGATCGTGGGCTCCTGCGCTGTAGCGCGCCAGACTCAGGCGCACGCACTCGTAGTCGCGACGGGTCTTGCTTGCGAAGGCGAGGAACAGCTCACCGGCCGGTGTCAGGGACGCGCCAACCGGACTCCTGACAAAGAGCTCGACGCCGAGTTCCTCCTCGAGAGCCTTGATCTGCTTCGAGAGAGATGACTGCGAGACATAGGAGTCTTCGGCTGCACGAGAGAAGTTCTTGGATCGCGCGACCGCTAAGAAGTAGTCCAGCTGCGCCAGGTTCACGGCCACCTCCTTCACTTGCGTTAGCGGATCCGGCCACGTTGTGGCATTCGCACATGCCACAACTGAATAGCGCCCGGACTTAAGCAGGAACTATGCCGCGATGGAAACCGCAATGGCTCCATGGGAATTGCCCGAGCGTTTCGCGGCGGCCATCGTTGGGTGTGTTGCACACGCGGGCCGCTCTTGATTGACGAGACCGGCGCGCGAATGCCCAGGGCGGACGCGCCTCGACATCCCTCGTTCCAATGATCGGGAGGAAACACATGCCCAAGACACTCAAAGAGGTGCTGGCGGAAGCCGGTATCCCCATGGACTTCGAGTCGGGGGGACATTCACCAGAGAAGATGGTGGACCGTGAAGTCAAGCGGGAGCCCCATGCTCGGGTGACCCAGCTCAAGGATATCTACATGGATACCTTGTCCTCGGCCAACAGCGAGTTCCCCTACTGGTACACCCGCGAGTACGTCCAGCACGACACTGAGATTCCCGTCGTGCGACGTGCCATGGCTCTCAAGTCGGCCTTCACCCACTCCACGCCCGTCATCTATCCCGGCGAGCTACTTGTGACGCACAAGACGGCCTTCTTCCGCGGCTCCTTCCCCATGCCTTGGCTCTCCGAGGGCTACTACATGGCACAGGAGGACGAGCTCTACCAAGAGGCGCTCAAGCACGGCTCCGCTTCCGCCGACGAGCACAGCAAGTTCGGCCAGGGTGGCGGCAACGTGACCAAGAGCTTCGGCAAGGTCGTTTCGATCGCCGGCAAGTTCGGCATGCGCCAGGAAGAGATTCCGGCCCTGCTCAGGCTCGCCAAGGCGTGGGTCGGCAAGTCCGTCGACGACCTGGGCCACAAGTACGAGCAGATGGTTCCGGGCTATGAGGTCAAAGAAGCCCTCATGCGCAACCTCATCTGCATGTTCGACTCCGGCTACACCCTTCCCCAGGGCCGCGAGATCATCAACTACTACTTCCCCCTTGAGTACGGTATCGACGGGCTCATCGAGATGGCCACAGAGCTGAAGGCCAAGGTCGCTGGTCGCGCCGACGGCGACGGCATCAAGGGCACCAACCGCCTCTTCAACTACGAGGCTATCATCCTGTCGCTGGACGGCCTCAAGACCTGGTTCCAGAACTACGCCAAGGAGGCCCGCCGTCTGGAGAGCATCGAGAAGGATGCCACCCAGAAGGCAGAGTACGCTGATATCGCAGAGCGTCTCGAGTGGCTGTCTCACGGCAAGCCCCGCACGTTCAGGGACGCCATACAGATGATCCTCACCGTCCATCTGGCCGTTCTCAACGAGGACGCCATCTCCGGTATGTCCCCCGGCCGCATCGCGCAGATCCTGTTTCCGTACTTCGAGCAGGATATCGCCGCGGGCCGCATCAACGAGGACGAGGTCATGGAGCTCCTGGAGCTCTACCGCCTCTCCATCTCGTCAATCGACTGCTTCGCCTCCACGGGCGTCGTTGGCGGCGTGCTTTCGGGCAACACCTTCAACACCGTTAGCATCGGCGGCCTGAATAAGGACGGTGGCCACGCGGTCAACCGCCTGGAGTACCTGCTCCTCGAAGCGGGTCTCAACAACCCCATGCCGCAGCCGACCCTCGCGCTCCTCTACGACGAGAAGCTGCCGGAAGACTTCCTTCTCTTGGCCATGGAGTGCATCAAGTCGGGTGTGGGCTATCCCGCGTTCATGAACAACCAGAACGGCATGACCTTCATGATGAGCCAGTACGGTCCTGAGGGCATGACCGTGGAAGAGGCCCGCGCATGGGCCATCGGCGGATGCCTCGAGTCCTCGCCGTGCTGCTGGAAGCCGCTGCACCTCAACGGCAAGGAGTACTTCATCCCCGGCGGCGCCGGACAGCCCACGTCCGTGGGTGTCCACTTCGTCGCAATGCCGAAGATCCTGGAGACGGTTCTGTGGAACGGCGCTGACCAGCGCACGGGCGAGCAGGTATTCCCGCCCCACAACCGCGCTCTGGACACCTACGAGGAGCTCTTCGACCAGTTCAAGCTGTATTGGCAGCAGGCCGTGGATGTCCTCACCCTCACCAACAACATCCAGCACGACGTCTGGCGCAAGAACAACATGGCGGTCATCAACTCACTGCTGAAGCCGGACTGCATCGACAGGGGCCACCTGATCGACGAGAAGGGCTACCGCTACAACGCGACCTTCAACGTCGAGTCGGCCGGCACCATCACGTGCGTGAACTCGCTGGCCGCCATCAAGAAGCTGGTCTACGAAGACAAGGCTGTCTCTCTCGACGAGCTGAAGGTAGCCGTCAAGGACAACTTCGGCTTCAAGACCGCCAAGGAAGTGAACTCCTTCTCCCTGTCGGACCAGGAGCAGCGTGACGGCGACAACGGCAAGTGGGACAAGCTTCACTTCATGTGCCTGCAGGCTCCGAAGTACGGCAACGACGATCCGTTCGCCGACGACATCCTGCTGGCCTGGGAGAGCTTCTTCTGTCCCGACTGCAACAACTACGAGTCCCTCTACGCCCACTCGATGTATCCCTGCCAGATCTCGGTGTCCACTCATGGCGCGATGGGATCCGCCACGATCGCATCGGGCGACGGACGTCTGGCCGGCACCACCTACGCCGACGGTTCTCTGTCCGCCTTCCCGGGTACCGACCGCAACGGCATCTACGCCCTGCTCAACTCGGCGACCGTGTGGGACCACACCCAGTCTCAGAACTCTCAGCTCAACGTCAAGATCCACCCCAGCGCCATCCAGGGTCCCTCTGGCTCTCGCAAGCTCCTGGACCTCATCCAGGCCTACATGCGCAGAGGCGGCTTCCATATCCAGTTCAACGTCGTGGACACCAAGGTACTCAGGGACGCGCAGAAGAACCCCCAGAACTATCGCGACCTGATGGTGCGCGTCGCAGGCTTCACCCAGTACTGGGTGGAGATCGGCAAGCCCGTGCAGGACGAGCTCATCGCCCGCACTGAATACGAAGGGATCTAGACATGACGACGAAACTCAACTGCCGCGATTGCCACGACTTCGCGCCGATCGACGTGGTCAAAGGCGTGTGCCACGCGACGAAGGCCATCGTACTTGGCGACGCCGAGCAGTGCGCCGAGTTCAACCTCATGCCCAAGTGCAAGCACTGCACGCAGTTCACGACCGATACCAAGACCGTTGAGATGGGTGTCTGCGAGGCTTCCACGATGGAGCCGAAGTTCTTCGCCTTCCCGGATATGGTCAGCGTAACCTGTGAGTTCTACAAGCAGAACTAGTCCGGTGGGGCGACCCTGTCTCTCTGCGCCTCCGATCACCGCCAATCGCGGTGCGGAGGTGCAGAGGGCCGGGAGCCCGGCGGATCGAGGCCGGCGGCGAACCGCGGGCATCAGGAAGGCATAGAGGAGAATCAGAATGAAAACAAAGAACGCTAGCGTATACGGATGGTCGGTGGTTCTGGCGTCGTGGCTGGCAGTCTTCAGCCTCTTCGGATACCGGGCCACGTTCGCCATCCTCAAGGGGCCCATGGCCATCAGCTTGGGCTGGACTACCGCCCAGGTCACCCTCGGCTACTCGCTGATGATGGTGCTCTACGCGGTGGCCGCGTACTTCAGCGGGCTGATCCTCGACAAGTGGGGCAGCAAACCCGTCTACGCGATTGCGGCGGTCCTGGGCTCTCTGGGATTCCTCCTCACCGCGCGGGTGGACTCCCACTTGGCGTACCTGTTCACCTTCGGATTCGTTGGCGGTGTGGCCACGGGCATGCTGTGGGTCACATCCACCGTATCGGTGCGTAAGTGGTACGTCGGCAAGTCGTACGCAACCATGTGGGGAATCGCGTTCTCGGGTGCCCCCATGGCTCAGTTCGTACTCGCGCAGGTCGTCAAGCCGACCCTCAGCAAGGCTCAGGGCGCTCTCGACCTCGCGGTCGGCGGGCTCATCCCGAACTCCGCCGCCCTGGCGCCCAAGGAACTCGCTTTGGCCGTGGCTGCGAAGCTGCAAGAACCGGCGACCCTGCTGGTTCCCGGTGTGAAGCAGGCCCTCGCGCTCCTGGAGCAGGCGTGGCGCACCCAGATGACCATTCTCGGCGTGATCGTGTTCGTCGCCTTGGCCATAGCGGTCATCGTCGCTAAGAACGCGCCGGAGCACTACGACATGGAGCCCTTCGGCGCCATTCCGGCATCGGGCGGAGCGGTCTCCGTTGAGCAGGAATGGACCATCAAGGAAGCCTTCTCCAAGTACGCCATCTGGGCCGCGATCCTCATGTTCCTCACGAGCATGATGGCCGAGTTCCTGATCTGGACGCAGGTCGTCAGCTTCTGGACACAGGACGTCGGATTCGACCTCGGGAAAGCCATCAACATCTACGGCATCATCGGGCTGATCGGCATCTTCTCCATGCCCATCATGGGCAAGGTCGCCGACAAGGTCGTCGCGTCGATCGGCGACGAGGTCAAGGGTCGCAAGCGCATGCTGATGGTCGGACCGGCAACGGGCGCCATCGCCTGCGTGCTCCTTCTCGCCACACCCCAGAGCGACATCTTCGCCTACGTGGCGTGCTTCATCTTCGCCGTGTACTGGGCGATCGTTCCCGGTGGAGTGGTCGGCTACGTCGGCGCCATCTACGGACGCAAGACTCTCGGCAAGATTTGGGGTCTGGCCACCATGATCGTCATGGGTATCGGCCCATTCCTCGGCACCTACATCGGTGCATCGCTCAAGGATCTTTCGGGCAGCTACACCTACTCGATCTACTTCGCGCTGGCCGCGTTCATCGTGTCGGTCTTCCTGGCCGTGGGGCTTCCTCTCAAGGCCGAGTTCAAGAAGTCCGCAGCTGCGACTTCTCCCAAGCCCGAGTTCAACAAGGCCTAGGAGAGCGCACAAGAGCGAGGAGCGCACGCATACCGAGCAACCGTGCGGGTTCCGTCTGCCGCGGCGGCGGGACCCGCAGCACGTTCCTCCGATAGGAGCTGTTGTGTACAACGAAACGCTGGCCCAGGCCGGTCCCACAGGACTCACGTTCGATATCCAGGCCCACTCAGTGCATGACGGCCCTGGTACCCGTACCACGGTCTTCATGAACGGGTGCCCCTTCGCGTGCAAGTGGTGCTGTAACCCCGAGGGCCTGAGCCGCACGCCGGTCCTGATGCACCGGCAGGTCCGCTGCGTCGCGTGCGGCAACTGCCTAGAGGCGTGCCCCCACGGAGCCATCAGCATGGGCGAGGACAACGCGCCCGTGTTCGACCGGTCACTGTGCGCGACCTGCGAAGGCCACGAGTGCGTGGATGCCTGCTACCACGAGGGGCTGGTGCTGAGCGGCACGTCACGGACGGTCGAGGAGCTCATCACGATCTTCCAGCGGGATCGTCAGTTCTGGGGCAGTGGCGGCGGCGTCACGTTCTCCGGCGGCGAGCCGCTCTTCCAGAGGGAGTTCATGGGGCCGCTGTTGCGAAGGTGCAAGGAGATCCGGGTCAACACGTGCGTTGAAACCACCGCCAGCCTGCCTTCCGACTGGTTCATGGAGGCGGCCTCGATGCTGGACTGGATCTTCGTGGACATCAAGTCGATGGATCCGGTGGCCCACAAGGCTATGACGGGCGCGGACAATGCCCTCACCCTCAAGAACATCCGGCTGCTCGGCGAGTCGGACTTGGACTGCTTCGTGGTGGTGCGCATCCCGGTCATCCCCGGGTTCAACGACTCCGAGGAAAACATCCGCGCCACCGCTCGGTTCGTTCGGGAGTGCGGGCTTGAAGTGATCAACCTGCTGCCCTTCCACCGCCTCGGCGGGTCGAAGTGGAAGCAGTTGGGCCGGGAGTACACGTTCGACGATGTGCCCGGCACGAAGCTGGCCGAGCTGGCTCCTCAGGCGGCATGGGTCCGAGACGAAGGGCTGACCTGCTACGCGGGCTGGGAGACGCCGTTTTAGGCAGGGCGCACCGTTACCGCTTGTTGACATGATGCGCCGCGGGAGGGCGAGTACCGCATCGAGGTGCTATGGTCTGAAACCCGCCCGTTCGCTTTACCAGAAGGTCCCATGCATCTCCGACTCGTTCGTGACTTCGCCATCATCCTGATCTGCACCCTCGCGGGTCTGTGGGTCTCCGAGCTCCTCCCATTCGCGTTTCCGGGCAGCATCATCGGCATGATGCTGCTCTTCCTTGCGCTCGTAGGCGGTCTGGTGAAGGCCGACTGGGTCGAAGGTGGCAGCACCCTGCTCATCACGTGGATGGCGGTCATGTTCGTGCCGCTCGGCGTGGGGCTTGTGGACTACCTCGGGCTGCTCGGAGCCGGCGTGGTGCGGTTCCTCCTGAGCACCGTGGTCAGCACGTTCGTGACGATGGCCGTCGTCGGCCTGCTCTACGAACGCCTGCGCGCGTGATTCTCGCGGCGATCCCTCTGACACTGGGCGTGTACTGGGTGGCGTTGATGTTGAATCGGCGGTTCCGTCTGGCAGTGCTGAACCCCGTACTGGTCGCGATGGCGGTGCTCATCGGCTTCTTCCTGGTGTTCAGGTCGCAGCTGCCGGCGTATCAGCGTGGCGCGCAGCCGCTGACGTGGCTCCTGAGTCCCGCCGTGGTGGCGCTCGCGCTGCCGCTCTACAAGCAGCTCCCTCACGTGCGCCGGCGCGCGAAAGCGATCGCGCTGAGCACCTTGGCCGGATCGGTCTGCTCGATAGTCGTCGGCACCGCGCTGGCGCTGCTCGCTGGGGGCTCTCGCGCGATGGCTGCGTCGCTTGCGCCCAAGGCGGTCACGACGCCCGTGGCCATGGCGATTGCGAGCTCCACCGGCGGAATACCGTCGGTCACCGCGGCGGCGGTGATCTTCGCGGGCATCCTCGGCGCGTCGTTCGGTTTCGCGTTCCTGGAGCGTATGGGGGTTGCCCACGACGAGTCGCTCGGGCTGGCGATGGGCGCCGCAAGTCATGCCCTGGGAACCGCAAAGGCCGCCGAGACCGACGAGACGCGCGGCGCATTCAGCTCGCTTGCGCTGGTCATCTGCGCGGTGCTGACTTCCGTGGTCGCCCCGATCGTTGTTCCGTTGATGCTGCGCTCTGTCGGGGCGTAGCCCGCAAGGTCGTGCAGCCGGAGAGTAGTGAGCGAATCGCTACTCGGCGGGCGCCGGCGTGTCCGACACCTCGGTGATCAGGGTCACGTTGATCTCGGGTCCGGCGTGCCGCGTAGACGAGCCTTTGACGCGCGCGCCGTCGATCTGGACCGTCTTGGGAGGTCTCAAGCGATCTGGGCGCGCGGTCGACAGCAGCGGGGGTCCGAGCGGAGCAACCGCTCACCGCAACGGCTGTCACGAGTCCCGCCAGCAAGATCAAGGTGCGACGCTTCATCGTATGCCTGTCGTGTCCGTCGTGGTTGCCGCAACCAGTGCTGTTTTGGACGCCGGGCGGTGGCTGTAGGTTCGCCCTCGCCCGGCGCGCACCGCAGAAACGGATGCTGTCAGCTGAACAGTACCGAACCGATGCTCAGGAGTCCGAACAGAATGAAGAGCACGCCAGATATGCGACGCATGAGTAGTTCGGGCATGTTCTTACCCAGCAACCTCCCGATGGCAATGGCGATCGCGTCGGCGACAACCATGCCAACGGTCGAGCCCAGCGTGACCGCCCAGAAGCGGCCCATCTGGCTGGCACTCTCGGGCGACCCCACGCTTGTGAGCCAGCCCTGGACCGTGGGTCCCGCATCCTTGAGATAGGCGAGGAGCGCCGACCCGGGATCGATCGAGATGGCCAGGGTCATGATCTGAGTCTTGTCACCCAGCTCGGCGAGAAAGAACGCGATCGTCGTGGCGAGAATCGGTCCGAAGCGCGCGCCTTTCTCGGCTTCGCCGTCCTCGACCTTATCGCCGCGCAGCGTCCAGATGCCGAAGCCGACGAAGAGGATGCCGGTCATCCACGGGATGACGCCGGCGGGAATGGCCGCACCGAGGAACTGGCCTACGAGTGCGGTGAAGAAGTGGACCACGAACGTCGCGATGGTGATGCCGATGAGAACCTGCCACGCCTTGTAGCGCGTGGCGAGCAGCAGCGCGAGGAGTTGCGACTTGTCGGCGAGTTCCCCGACCATGATTAGGATGAATGCCACGAGGAAGATGTATGTCACGCGGGTCGCTCCAAGCTACAGGCCGGAGCTACAGGGGCTCTCCGGCGGACGGTGCACCGAGGGTACGGTGCTCTCTCGCTCCGCCGAAGGTCTCGCGGGGCACTCGTTCTCGAGTGCTGGTGCACCGGGGCGTATCGCCCAGTATGTCGATGCATCCCCCGTGGCACGCCACGGTTCGCTACTCCCCTTCGGACTGTGAACCCTAAGTCATATCCGCATGGCGCGTCAATCGATTCGTCAGCGCCGTGCCGCAGCACGAGCGCCTCATGCGGAGTAGTGTGTGAAGCACCGGCCACTCGAACTGCTCGGACTCCGCCGGAACCTGAGAGTCCAGCCGTCGCTTCGGGGCGCCTTCCGAGACACACACTGACTTATGGGAGCTCCATGTCTCAGATAGACGAACTTATCGGGCGGATTCAGGCGCTCGAAGATGAAGTACAGATTGAGTTCGACAAGAAGCGTGACGACTTCCGCTTTGTGATGGACGAGCGGCGCATTCGATTCAGCGAAGAAGTGGCGCTGATCCAGCGGGAATCGAAGCGGAGCCTGGTCCGGCATGTCACCGAGGCCGCGCCGCTGAGCTGGATCACTGCTCCGATCATCTATGTCGGCGTGGTGCCGTTTCTCTTCCTCGACCTCTTCCTCTTCCTCTTCCAGGCCATCTGCTTTCCCGTCTACCACATCCCGAAGGCCAAGCGCTCGGACTACGTCGTCTTCGACCGCGGTGACCTTCCTTACCTGAATGCAATAGAGAAGCTCAACTGCCTGTACTGCGGCTACGCCAACGGCATTGCGGCCTACTTCGCTGAGATTGCGGCTCGCACCGAGCAGCACTGGTGTCCCATCAAGCACGCGCGCCGAATCAAGGCAGCGCACAACCGTTACCCGAGCTTCTTCGAGTACGGCGACGCCGAGAGCTATCGGCTCGGACTTGAACGCCTCCGAGACGCTCTGGCGAAGTCGCAGGGGTAAATTGGCTCCGGCTTCGAATCAAGCGCCACATCTGAAGCCGTTTGCTGTCGTGCGGCGTTTGCACTCACGTAACAGAAGTCACCACAACTCCTTACGGACTGTTCACCGGCGTGCAACCACTCCCGCATCCCTCGCTCATAGACTCTTGTCGACCGTCCGCGTAGGGCGGTCTCGGGCTCCCGTCGGAAACGCCGGCCGCGGAGCACCGACAAGCGAGACACGGAGGAGCCATGAAGAGAAGGTTGGTTGTGGCCATTGCGGTGGCGTGTGTCGCCGTTGTGGTCGCTGCGACGCCGGCGCTCGCGACTGCCATTGCGTCGCTGCAGGTGACCCAGACCAAAGGTTACTACGGCCAAGAGACAGCACTGCTACCCAGCGTCGACACCACCATCGTGCCAGGCGCCACATTCGAGTTGCAGGCTTCCACAAACGCTTCGGATTGGGCGATGTTCGGCGAGTTGCAGGGTGTTGAGGAGACAGGCGTCGTCGACCCGTTCTACAACGTGTTCGACAACTCGATCACCTACCCCACGTACGTCCGCGTCGCGTATCGCTCCAAGGGCGTCACGACCGGTGCCGAGCCGACTGCGGTAACCGCGCCGACCCGCCTCTCCGCACTGAAGTACCTCAGCACGCGCGTCAGTCTCACGGGGGCCAAGACGGCCGTTCGCGGCAAGTCCTACTCGGCGAACCTGCAGGTAACGCCGGTCTCCGGCGAAGGTCGCGTGCGAGTCACCGTGTACAAGCGCGTCGCTGGCCACTGGCGCTGGCAGCGTGCGATCACTGTCGATACCGATGAAGTCGGTCGCGCGTCGCTCCAGTTCAAGACGGGCGGTCGCGGCACCTACCGCATCCGTGCGCAGTTCGCCGGCAACCAGTTCAGCGTCAAGTCGTTCCCCGTATACAAGGCGCTCACGGTCCGCTAACCGCGGCCCGAATGGCGCATTTCCGGAGAGGAAGAGTAGATGAAGCTGTTCAGCAAGCGGAATTTCGGTCTCACCGTTGCACTGATGCTCGTCGCTGCAATGGTCGTCCCCGCCATCGCTTCGGCCGCCACCACGCTCAAGCTGGGTGGCTCGACCACGGTCTACCCTGGCGCAGTGCTCCTTGGCCAGCAGTACAAGAGCCGCACCCGCGTCAACGTCATTGTGACCGGCGGCGGTTCTGGCACCGGGATCAGCCAGGTGCTTGGCGGGTCGATCAACATCGGCATGTCATCGCGTGACCTGAAGGCCTCTGAGAAGTCCGCCGGCGCTGTGGGCACCGTTCTTGCCCGCGATGCCGTCGCGGTGATCGTCAACCGCAAGAACCCGGTTTCCAACCTGACCGAAGCCCAGATTCGCAACATCTATCTGGGCCGCACCACCAACTGGAAGCAGGTTGGTGGACCCAACGCCCGCATCATCCTGGCTGGCCGTACCGCTGCCTCGGGCACCTACGAGTTCTTCAAGGAGAAGTTCCTGCTCGGCAGTCGCCAGGCTCGCCTGACCAAGCAGTACTCCTCCAACGGCATGGTCCGCTCGGCCGTTTACTCCAACCGGTATGCAATCGGCTACGTGTCCATGGCCTATATCAACACGAGCGTCAAGGGTGTCAAGGTCGGCGGCGTGTACCCGAACCGCACGAACGCCTCGCGCGGCACGTACAAGTACGTTCGCCCGCTGTACTGGGTGACCAAGGGTGCACCCACGGGCGCATCCAGGTCGTTCATCAACTGGACACGCTCCGCAGTTGGTCAGTCCTACGTGGCAAGAGAGTTCTTGCCCTACAAGTAATCGAGCGCATGCGCACTGCGGGCACGGCCCCAGCCCGGGCGCCGTGCCCGCACCGTGCGTGCTGTACCAGATGAAGGGAGTGCAGCGTGGACGGTGAGGCAACCGTGGTCGTCGAATCCCCGGGTGGAGTCCGCGCGAGCGCGCAGAGCCGCCGCCGACCAGATCGTATCGACTTGATGTCTGGACGCCGCGAACTGAGCGAATCGGTCGTCGAGAATGTGCTGAGGGCGGCGACGCTCTTCAGCGGACTGGTGGTTGTGCTCGTTGCCTTGTTCGTACTGGAGCGCGGCGTCCCGGCTATTCTGCACTCGGGCTGGCACTTTCTATCGGGGACGGGATGGGACGTCGACCTCGAGGACGCATGGTCCATTCCGGTGGGCGCCACGTTCGGTGTACTCCCGCTCGTGGTCGGATCGACGCTCACCACCCTCGGCGCCCTCGTCCTCACCACCGTAGTGGGGCTCGGGTGTTCGATCGCTCTCGTGGAGTTCTCACCCGGATGGCTGCGTAGACCTGTCGAGGCGATCGTCCAGCTGCTCGCCGGAATCCCGTCGGTCGTCTTCGGCCTCGTGGGGTTCACGCTTCTCGTCCCGTTCATCGGCAGGCTGGTGCCCGCAAACGCAGCTGACATCGCGCCGGATGTCGTCTACGACGGGCAAGCGCTGCTGACCGCCGTACTGGTTCTCGCATTCATGATCATGCCGTTCTTCGTCTCCGTGACCTCGGACGCCCTGCGAGCTGTACCCCGCTCGCTCATGGACGGCGGGCGCGCTCTCGGGCTCACGCACTGGCGCGCCATTACCAAAGTCCAGCTGCCCCTCGCCCTGCCCGGCATCATCGCCGCTATCGTCTTGTCTGCAGCGCGCGCGATGGGCGAGGCGATCGCGCTTTCGATGGTGGCAGGCGCGCTCGCGCTCATGCCCTCATTCCAGCACGGAACGATCTACTTCTTGCTCACGCCGATGAGGACGATGGCATCGGCGATCGTCGAAACGGGAGGCGAAGCCGCGAGCGTGCCCAGCATCCAAGGGGCGCTGTTCGGTCTGGCAACCCTACTGCTGCTCTCGAGTCTGGCGCTGTCGGTGGCCGCCCGGTTCGCGTTCACGTGGTCTGCCCGGAAGCTCCAACTCGCAAGCGAAAGGTCGGTGTGACAGGTGACACTCCCGGGAGACGAGCTGCGCGAGCGCGGCAAACTGGGATCGGCGCTCTGGCCGGTAGCTGCGTGGGCTGCCGCGGCTGCAGTCATCGCGGTGTGCGTGGGAATCGTCGCCTACCTCTTTGTGCAAGGCGGCCCCACCATCAACTGGCACTTCCTGTCCAACGACCCGAACCCGAGTCTGACCGAGGCGCAGAGCGGAGGCATTCGTGTCCCGATTGCGGGAACGGTGCTGCTGATCGTGCTGAGCCTTGTCGTGGCGGTGCCTCTGGCACTGGCCTCAGCGACGTATCTGGCCGAGTACATGGACGAGCGTCGTCTGCTGACACGTATCGTGCGAATCGGCCTCGAAGTTCTCGCCAGCGTTCCTTCGGTCGTCTTCGGCATGTTCGGTCTCGCCTTGTTCACTAGGCCGATGTTCACGTTCCTCTCGAGCGCCGGTGCCGAAGCGAACCGGGCGGCGTTCGGTCGATCGTTCCTCGTCGCCGCGATCGTCATGGGCGTGCACGTGCTGCCATTCATCGTGAAGGTGATGGAGGAGGCAATTCGTTCGGTGCCCCGAACGTACCGGGACGCCGCTTCCGCCCTCGGTCTGCCCAAATGGAGGTCGCTGCGTCGCGTCGTGCTGCCGGCCGCAGCTCCCGGCCTATCAACGGCGGTCATCCTGGGCATGGGACTGGTCGCTGGCGACACTGCGATCGTGTGGCTGACTCTCGGCGGCACGGTGAGCATGGGCTCGGACACGTGGTGGCGCCCAGACAGCTGGAACGCCGTCCTGCATGGCACCGGCGCGACGCTTACTACATTCACCTACTACACCTCGCCTGTGGGCGAGGGGATGGCTCCGGAGATGGCGTTCGGGGCGGCCCTGGTACTCGTCGGAATAATCCTCGTGCTCAACGCCGGCGCAACGGTCCTCTCGCGCATCGGCTCGCGCCACCATCGTCGCTGACCACATCGCTGAAAGGATGCTCGATGCAGGCTCTGATCTACGCTGATGTCCCCGCTGAGACTCCGACGGAGCAACCTGCGCTGTCGATTCGTGAACTGAACGCCTTCTACGGGTCCAAGCAGGCGCTGCGGTCCATCTCAATGGACCTGCCGGAGCGCCACATAACGGCGTTCGTCGGCCCGTCGGGCTGTGGCAAATCGACGGCGCTGCGCTGCCTGAACCGCATGAACGATTCGATCTCGGGATTCAAGATGAACGGCAACATTGAACTGGAGGGACAAAACGTCCGGGCGCGTGGCGTGAACGTCAACACGCTTCGCCGAGTCGTGGGCATGGTGTTCCAGCAGCCCAACCCCTTCCCCATGTCGATCAGGGACAACATCGCGCTCGCCATACGCGAGCACGAGCAGGGTCTGCGCAAGAGCGAGGTCGACGGCCGCGTGCGAGAGGCCCTCGAACAGGCGAGTCTGTGGGACGAAGTGTCCGACAGCTTGGGCCACTCGGCGTTCGCGCTTTCCGGCGGACAACAGCAGCGGCTCTGTATCGCGCGGGCTCTCGCCGTGCGCCCACGTGTGCTCATGCTTGACGAGCCATGCGCTTCGCTCGACCCGATTTCCACCGCTGCAATCGAGCGGCTGCTCCTCGAACTCAAGCGTGACTACACGATCGTCATCGTCACGCACAACCTCGCGCAAGCGCGCCGGGTGTCCGATCGCTGCGCGTTCTTCCTGATGGGCGAACTCGTGGAGTTCGGCGAGACGGCACAGATGTTTTCCGCTCCCGCCCAAGCAGAAACAGAAGCGTACCTTTCGGGCGTGTATGGCTAGATGCGGCTACGTGGTCCGCTCGACCGGGAACACGACCTCCGTGAGCGTCTCTGACGTCGGAGTGACTTCAGGGTCGGAGTAGTAGATTTCGCGCGGCGGCCCGACAATGGTGTAGCCGTTGTGCACGATCCACTGGCCCAGCGCCTCGTAGGTCTCCTCCACTGAATCGTACGAGCCGCGGTGCATGGCCGAGGCGACGGTCTGCTCGGCGATGGTCTTGATGCCCATGAAGTCCTCGCTGGAGTCGATTCGCGCCTGCGTGGGCGCGACTGGCGCCAGCAGCTCCCACGCAGCTTCCTGCACCGGAACCTCCTCCGGGGCCGTCAGGTAGACGGCCTGCGGCATGCCGATCGGCTGGAGCTCGTGCTCGTCGACCCACTCGTAGAGCCGGCGGTAGCCATCGGGCACCTGATCGTAGGGCCCCTGCATCTTCACGTAGGCCACGGTCATCGGTTCGGTCTTCTTGATCTGCGCTTCGAACATAGCGCATCACCCCCCAATGCAGTGTTGGTACCCACGGTCGGGGAGGCGTGACAGGTAGATGCGGAGTGCACGAAAACGGTCCGATTCGGCATCCAGACGCGACGGAGGCCCGCCTCTCATAGAAGAGACGGGCCTCGCGAATGCGCAGCTATCAGGGGCGCTACCTCAGACCCAGGCTGCCGCTGCCGGCCTTTAGAACACCTGGCTGAGGAACGCCTGCGTGCGCTCCTCTTGCGGGTGATCGAAGATCTGCTCGGGGGTACCCTGCTCGATGATCGCACCGTCGTCCATCATGATCACGCGGTCGGCCATCTCGCGCGCGAATCCCATCTCGTGGGTGACCACGACCATTGTCATGCCGCCGGCCGCCAAGTCCTGCATGACCTGCAGGACCTCGTTGACGAGCTCGGGGTCGAGCGCCGAGGTGACCTCGTCGAACAGCATGATGTCGGGGTCCATGGCCAGTGCCCGTGCGATGGCGACGCGCTGCTTCTGTCCGCCGGACAGCTGCGAGGGCCACGCCTTTTCCCTGTCGGGCAGCCCGACCTTCTCGAGCAGGTCGCGGGCGATGATGTTCGCCTTTTTGTGCGAGAGACCCTTCACGTTGATGGGGGCAATCGTGATGTTGTGGATCACGTTCTTGTGAGGGAAGAGCTGGAACTGCTGGAACACCATGCCCATGTGCTGGCGAACCTTGTCCAAGTCGGTCTTCTTCGGGTCGATGAGCTCGCCGTTGACCTGGATTTCGCCCTCATCCGGGAATTCGAGGAAGTTCAGGCACCTCAGGAGTGTGCTCTTGCCCGAGCCGGACGGTCCGATGATGACGACGACTTCCCCGGTCTCGATCGTGAGGTCGATGCCCTTGAGGATGTGTAGCTCGCCGAAGCTTTTGTGGAGTCCCTTGATGTCGATGACACTCATGCCGTGGCCTCCTGTCGGTCAGGGGTGAGCCGCTTCTCGAGCTTGTTGACCATCCATGTGAAGATCATGACGAGCACGAGATAGTACGTGCCTGCCACGAGGTAGGTCTCGAACGGCTTGTAGTTGGCTGCCGCTGCGGTCATGGCCTTGCTGAACAGCTCCGGTACGCCGAGGTAGGCGACCAGCGTGGAGTCCTTCAGGCCGATGATGAACTGGTTGCCGAGCGCCGGAATCGCACGACGGAACGCCTGCGGCAATACGATGAGGATCATCGCCTTGCGACGTGACATTCCTAAGGACCTCGCGGCTTCGGTCTGGCCACGGTCGAGGTTCTGAATCGCGCCACGCAGGATCTCGGCAACGTAGCCGCCCGCATGGAATGCCAAAGCGAGCGCGCCTGCCCAGAACGGGCTGAGCACAACGATCGAGCTGATTCCGAAGTAGAGGAACATCAGCTGTACGATCAGCGGCATGCCTCGGGTGATACCTATGTAGGCATCAGCGACGATGTTCGCAACGCGGTTCTTGGAGATCTTGAGGAAGGCGAAGAGCAACCCGATCACGACGGCGAGCGCAAGCGAAACCGCAGTCAGTTGCAGCGTCATGCCGGTCGCGATCAGGAAACCCCAGAAGTATTCCTGTGCAACGGTTACGAAACTCACATGTGTCTCCTGACGGGAACGGGGGCTGCCTTATGACGGCCAGCCCCCGTGATGTGGTTGTCCGTGTCCCGGCGGGTGCCGGTGCCGGACGCGCGCGGCTACTCGCCGAGGATGTTCTCGTCGAACCAGCGCTTGCTGATCTTCTCGTAGGTGCCATCGGCGATCATGTCTTCGAGCGCCTTGTCGATGGACTTGAGCAGCTCCGTATCGCCCTTCTTCACAGCGATTCCCATGTCGTCTTCCTTCAGAATCTCACCGACTGCGTTGATCTTGAGTCCCGACTCGTTCTTGGCGATGAGGCCAACGAGCTTGTCGGTTATGACCGCGTCGACTCGGCCTGTGCGAAGGTCCTGAAGTGCGATGACGTCGCTGTCATACGTCGTGACCTTGCCCGCGTCGGTCAGCGTCTTGGCCAGGGTCAGATAGGTCGAAGCCTTCACGACGCCGACCTTCTTGCCCTTGAGGTCGCCTGCGGCCTTGATGTCCGAGTTGTCATCGGCGACGAAGACCTGCGCGCCCGATCGGTAGTACGGCCGAGAGAAGTCGACCTGCTGCTTGCGCTCGTCAGTGATGGCGTGCGATGCCACGAGCGCGTTGTACTTGCCCGCCTTCAGTCCCTGGATAAGAGCGTCGAAGGGGACGGGGGACTGCATGACGGGTTCGCGATCGATGCGCTTCGCGATCTCGTTGGCGATGTCCACGTCGAAGCCGACGATCTTGCCGCTCTTGTCGAAGCTGAAGGGCTTGTACGCGCCCGAGTTGGCGAACACGAACTTCTTGGCGTCGCCTGCGCTTGCACTGCCCGTGCCGCTGCAGCCTGCGATAGCACCTAGGGACGCGATCATCGCGATGGCGAGTAGAACTTTCCGCATTTTCATCATTCCGTTGGCCTCCGTTTGGTGGGGGTTCGGACACCTCTGGTCCGGAGCACCAAGCGCGCGGCGCTGTCCGCGACTGACGGAATACCAAGCCGTTAGCCGCAGTGGAATGAACCGGGGATGGGCCAACTATACAGGATTTCGACCACTGAGGCAAACGGAAGCCAATATCTATGCAAATAGCGAGAAACTTTATGCATAGGCTTGCATAGGCCGAAGAGCTCAGCCCATATCCACCAGCCCGATTTCGCCGAGAAGGCAGCGCGCCATCTTGAGCCACAGGAGCGTCGCGGCTTCAACATCTACCCGGTCGGGATCCAGCCCGTGCTGGATGGACAAGCCGTCGACGACTGCGATGGTGAGTGCGGCGAACGAGGCGAGTGGTACCTGATTGGGGTCGTCTTGCGAGTCGAGCACGGAGAGCACGGTTTCGCGATAGCCGACGTAGAGCTCGGCGATTCGACGCCGGAGCGACTCCTCGCGCATGGCGTGGGGGAGTATCTCAAGCAGAGTCGCAAAGCTGCCGGTGTCCTCGATGATCTGGCGCTCGCCCTCCATCAGCACGCGGAGGCGTTGCTCACCCAAGGGGTAGCGGTGCGTCTCGGTGATAAGGCCGCGGTTCGACTCGTGAACGAGCGAGTCGATGAGCGAGACGATGAGACCTTCCTTGTTGCCGAAGTGGTAGCCGATGCTCGCTTTGGATTCGTCGGCCTCCTCGGCCACTGCGGAGAGCGTCAAGGCGGAGAACCCGTCGCGCTCGAGCACTCGTCTCGCTCCGTCGAGAAGCCGACGGGCGGTAGGGGGAAGTGAGGTGATGGGGTCCTGGACGCGCAGCTGCAGCATCTTCTCGCGGGTGCGTGGCCGTCCGGGTCGCCGTTTCGGCTTGTCGCCAGTCATGAGGATCCTCCCTGCGCTTTGCATGTTGACACGCTTCAGTATAGCGCCTAAGTTTGATTTATCCGACCGGACAAATAAACTATCAGAAGCACTCGGTCAGGCCGGAGACCGAGTGAGACGGACTCTGAGGGTGATGTTTGATGAGCAAGCTGACTGTCGTCGTGGCTCTTGGTGGGAATGCGCTACTCAAGCGCTCGGAGCCGATGACCGCCGAAGCCCAGCGTGCGAACGTTCGCATCGCGGCCAAGGCACTCGCGCCGATCGCCAAGACGTGCAACCTCGTCCTTGCGCACGGCAACGGACCGCAGGTGGGTCTTCTCGCGCTCCAGGCGGCTGCGTACACCGAGGTCGAACCGTATCCGCTCGACGTCCTCGGCGCGCAGACCCAAGGGATGATCGCGTACATGATCGAGCAGGAGCTCGGCAACCTCCTGCCCTTCGAGAAGCCGATCGCCACGATTCTCACCATGACCGAGGTCGACCCCAACGACCCCGCGTTCGACAACCCCACCAAGTTCGTCGGTCCCCAGTACAGTCGCGAGAAGGCTGACCAGCTCGAGGCCGACAAGGGCTGGACCTTCAAGATGGACGGGGCGCTGTGGCGTCGAGTGGTCGCCTCGCCTGAGCCAAAGCAGATCTTCGAGCTCGACCCCATCAAGTGGCTGGTCGAGAAGGAGGTCCTCGTCATCTGCGCCGGAGGCGGAGGCATCCCCACCGCCTATCTGCCAGACGGGACGCGCACGCTCGTCGGCTCCGAGTCGGTCATCGACAAGGATCTCGCCTCCGAGCTGCTGGCCCGTGAGCTCGGTGCGGACCTGTTCGTGATGGCGACCGACGCTCCGGGGGTCTTCGCCGAGTGGGGCACACCCCAGCAGCGGCTCCTGCACGACGTCACGCCCGAGGAGCTTGAGCGCCACGAGTTCGCCGCGGGCTCGATGGGCCCCAAGGTCGAGGCGGCTATCCGCTTCGTCAGAAGCACGGGCAACCGCGCAGCGATCGGCAGTCTCGAGGAGATCGAGCAGATCGTCGCAGGCGAGGCGGGTACTTCAGTCACCACGCGGGGCGCTCTCTAGAACTGGTGCGTTTGAATTGGTAGCGATGCCAAGTCCCAGCGGCTTGGCATGACATAGCGTTTGGTCGCTTGGATGCGGCCGAAGAACGGGAGGCTGACATGAACGTCACGACATTGCCCGGGCTCAAGCACTTGAGAGGTCGGAACTACCTCACCGACCTCGACTTCACGCGCAAGGAGCTCGAAGATCTGCTCGTGCTCGCGGTGCACCTCAAGAAGCTCCGAGGCGAGATGCGGCTCACGCCGTTCCTTCCAGGCCGCCACCTTGCGATGATCTTCGAGGCGTCGTCCACGCGCACCCGTGTGAGTTTCGAGAACGGCTTCGCCGAACTAGGCGGCAACGCGGTCTACTTGCGCCCGGGTGAGATTCACCTGCCAGGCCGCGAGACCGTCGGAGACACCGCGGCGGTGCTTTCGCGCATGAATGACGCGATCGAGATCCGCTCCAAGAAGAACGAGACTATCGAAGAGCTCGCGCGTCACGCGACCGTTCCGGTCATCAACGGGATGGACAGCAACCGCCATCCTGCCCAGTCGATGTGTGATGCCTTCACGATTCTCGAGCAGGCCGGCACGCTCGCCGGAGTCACCTTCGCCTATCTCGGCGACGCGGCACACCCCTGCAACTCGCTGTCGACCACCCTGACCAAGTTGGGGCTCAACGTTCGAATCGGCAATGCGATCGGATACGAGATGGATCCCGAGCTGCAGAAGACGGCAGCCAAGCTTGCCGAGGAGAACGGCGGCTCGTTCCTGCTCACACACGATCCGCTCGAGGCCATCGAAGGGGCGGACTTCATCTACACCGACTGCTGGTGGTGGACCGGCCAGGAGGCCGAGTACGAGGACCGCATCAAGGCGTTCACGCCGTTCCAGGTCAACGCGAACCTGTGGTCCAAGACCAAGCCCGGTGCCAAGTTCATGCACTGCCTGCCCGCCATGCGCGGAGAAGAGGTCACCGACGAGGTCGCCGATTCGGACGCATCGATCATCTTCGGCCAGGCTGAGAATCGCCTGCACTTCCAGAAGGCGCTCATGCTCGCGCTGATCGGCATCGATGAGATGCCCGCCGACTCACGACTCGCACCTATTGCCAAGGCGTTGCTGTCCTAGCCGGAGCAAGACATCCCAAAAAGGAGAAGTAGATGTCTACAGAAACCGCGCCGGTCAAGCAGAAGGTGTTTGGTCTAGCGTCCATGGTTCTCTTCTCGGTGTCGGCGATTCTCGTCGGCGACACCATCGCATCGTCGGCAGCCATGGGTGTCCAGGGGCTCACGTTCTGGATCATCCTCGGTGTGCTGTTCTTCATCCCGTACGGCTTCGTAACCGCCGAACTCGGCGCCGCATGGCCCGACGATGGCGGCATCTACGTGTGGGTGCGCGAGGCGTTCGGCCCCATGTGGGGAACGGTCACCGCATGGCTCTACTGGGTCAACGTCGCGTTGTGGGCGCCGAGCGTGTTCGTGCTGTTTGTCTACACCGCGGTGGCCGCCTTCGGGCTCACCATTCCGCTGTGGGGAGAGGCGCTCATCGTCATCGCGCTCATATGGCTGATGGTCGTCATCGGCACTGTGCCGATCAAGTATTCGAAGTGGGTGCCGAACCTGTCGGCAGGCGTCAAGATCGTCATCTTCGTCGTACTGGGTCTCGCGGGAGTGGCGGCCGCAATGAAGAACGGCGGCCTGGCCAACAGCTTCGCTCTCAAGGAGTGGATGCCGGTCTTCTCGTTTGACAACCTGACGTACCTGCCTGTGGTCGTCTACAGCCTCATGGGCTTCGAGCTCATGAGCTCGGTGGGCGACTCGATTCACAATCCCAAGCGCGACATCCCGAAGATGATCTACGCCTCAGGGGCAGCGATTCTCTTCACCTACATGTTCGCTACGTTCGGCATCCTGGCGATCATCCCGGTCGGCGACATCAAGATCGAGACCGGCATCGTCGATGCGCTTCGCCCCGCTTTCGAAAGCGTGCTCGGCGCCGCAGCGGGACCGGTGTTCGCAATCGTCGCACTCGGCGTCCTGTTCACGTTCCTCGGCAACATGGTCACGTGGTCCATCGGCGCCAACGAGTCGATCTCCGCGACGGGCATGGACGAGACTGCGCCGGGCGTGTTCGGCCACAAGCATCCCAAGAACGGCACTCCGGACTACGCGTTCTATCTCATGGGCATCATCGCGACGGTCGTGACGATCGCGACCTACGCGCTGTTCGGCAACAACCAGGGCGTCTTCTGGGCGATCTTCTCGTTGTCGTCGGTGGTATTCCTCCTGCCCTATGTGCTCATGTTCCCGTCACTCGTCGTACTGCGCCATAAGTTCCCCGACCAGCCGCGGCCCTACACCGTGCCGGGTGGAAACGCCGGCGCGTGGGTGTGGGCGATCCTGTGCGAGCTCGGCATCCTGATGACGCTGACTCTGTTCTTCGTGGCTCCGCCAGCGGATACCCCCCTCACTGCGTTTTACACCATCACGGTCGGCGGCACGATCATCTCGATCATCGCCGGCTTCTGGTTCTACCTCCACGGCAAGAACAAGGCTGCTCGTCTCGCGAAGTAGCCGACCGTGAAGAACTCGAAGGAGGACACATGACAACGATTGAAAGCACACCGCGCGCCGACGGCTACCGCATGCCCGCCGAATGGGAGACGCACACCCGTACGTGGATGCTGTGGCCCCAGCGCACGGACAACTGGAGGGACGGCGCCAAACCCGCGCAGCGAGCGTGGGTCGACGTGGCCAGCGCCATTTCGCGCTTCGAGCCGGTGACTGTCGGCGTCAACCCCGTCCAGTGGGAGAACGCTCGGGCCATGCTGCCTGACGACGTCACCGTGCTCGAGATGTCGAGCGACGATTCATGGGTGCGCGACAGCGGGCCAACCTTCGTCGTCAACGATGAAGGTGACGTGCGTCTCGTTCACTGGCACTTCAATGCGTGGGGCGGCCTTGTCGACGGCCTGTACTTCCCGTGGGACAAAGACGAGCTCGTGCCGCGCAAGATCGCCGAGATCGAAGGCATCGACCGCTATCGCGCGCCGCTCGTGTTGGAAGGCGGCTCGTTTCACACGGACGGTGAGGGGACGCTCATCACGACCGAGGAGTGCCTGCTGTCCGAGGGTCGCAACCCCGACCTGAGCCGCGAGCAGATCGAAGGATACCTCTCCGATTACCTCGGCATCGACAAGGTGATCTGGCTCAAGCGCGGCATCGATCCCGACGAGACCAACGGGCACGTCGATGACGTCGCCTGCTTCGTTCGCCCAGGCGTCGTGCTCGCGGGCTGGACGAACGACGAGAGTGATTGGCGCCACGAGATCCTCGCCGAGAACCTCGAGACGCTGCGGAACGCGACTGACGCCAAAGGGCGCACGTTCGAGGTGCACACCATTCCGATGCCAGCTCCCATGCCCTACACCGCCGAGGAAGTCGCCGGCGTAGACGCCGTGGAAGGCACGCTCCCGCGCGAGGCGGGCGATGAAGCGCCGGCGTCATACGTGAACTTCTACCTGTGCAACGGCGGACTCGTCGTCCCCGTCTTCGATGATCCGCACGATTCGGAGGTCGTGGAGACGCTTCGGAAGCTGTTCCCGGACCGCGATGTCGTCACCTTCCCCGGGCGTGAGATCGTGCTCGGCGGAGGCAACGTGCACTGCATCACCCAGCAGCAACCGCGCGGCTAGGTGGTCGAGCGGGCAGCGGCAAGGCTGCTCGCTCAGTGCCCGACGCCCGGAAACGTCACCGCTTGCAGAGAGAGCGGGCCGAGAACGCTTCGGCCCGCTCTCTCTGACGCTCCCGATCGGATGGGAGGGCGCCGTGCGTGCTGAGCCGCGAGTCGCGACGGGCCGAGCGGAAACAGCCATACTGGTGGGCAGCCGCGATGCCCCCGTCATCGACGTGCGGGCGCGCACCTTCCGCTGAACCTAATAAGGAGACACACATGGGACTCTTGAGCTGGATAATCGTCGGCGGACTTGCCGGATTGCTGGCGCAGTCGCTGATGGGCGACGGGCGCACGGGCTGCCTGATGACGGTGCTCCTCGGCGTCGTGGGTGCCTTCATCGGCGGCTTCGTCATGAGCCTCTTCGGTTTTGGCGGCGTCAACGGCATCAGCATCTGGTCGATCGTCGTTGCGACCATCGGCGCTGTGGTGCTACTCGCAATCGCACGCGCGCTCAAGCGCTGAGCCCGACGACCGAGAACAGCGCTCCTACCAGAGAATTCACGCAGCAAGAATCAAGGGAGTAGGCATGCCGAGCGCGAGCAACAACTCTAGCGATCGCCGGAGTCAGGTACGTACCGAGGTCCGCGCGCCGGTTGAAGTGGTGCTGTCACGCCTCGTGAAGTACGGCTTCGGTGTGGTCGAGGTGCTTATCGGCCTACGGTTCGTGCTGCGGTTGTTGGGTGCGAATCCAACCGCAGGATTCGTGCAGATGGTGTACGGAGTCTCCGGCTTCTTCATGGCGCCATTCAGTACGATCTTTAGCGCTCAGACTGTGGCCGGCGCCATCTTCGAGTGGAGCGCGCTCGTCGCCATCGCCATCTATGCATTGATAGGATGGGGAATCGTCGAGCTGATTCGCGTGGTGAACCCCCGCGATCGTGCCGAGACCGTCCAGCGCGTCGAGAAGGACTGACCCGCGGTAGCTGCGCGGCCATCGAATCGACACCAGCGGCCCTTTCCGTCGGAAGGGGCCGTTTTCGCGCGCTCTTGACCGACGAGCCCGCCTCTCGGGGCGCAGAACAAGCATCCTATCGGACGCGACAAGCATCCTGTCGGAGCCGAGCCGCCTTTGGTCATTCCGTGCTCAGAATCATGTGAATCGTCTCACAGACGAGGGGATACCTTGTCCGTCGACGGTTCGAAGAAGACCAAAGCGGTTCTCGCCCTACAACCATCGGAAGTGCAACGGGAACCGCTTTCTGCTTTCTTCGTCACAGGAAGGAGCAACAAGTGCTTACGAGACGCGATTTCGTCAAGTGGAGTGCCGCTGCCGGAACCTGGCTGTACGTGAGCGGCGCGACCGGGGCGACCCGGTTCTTAGACAAGGCGTTTGCCGCGATTCCCGGTGGCGCACTCGATCCGACCACTCTTGCCAAGTTCGTCACGCCCCTGCTCGTTCCGCCCGTGATGCCGCGAGCGGGCAAGATCAAGCAGCGGGGCGGGCCAGACATCGACTACTACGAGATATCGATGAAGCAGATCTCACAACAGATCTTGCCGGCTGGCCTGCCTGCGACGACGGTCTGGGGTTATGGGGCCGTCGCATCTGCCAGCAAGAACGGTCTTCTTGTGCACAATGCGCCGTCGCTCACCATCGAAGCCACGGCAGGTCGGCCTGTCCGCGTGAAGTGGATCAACGGCCTTGTGGACGGAAGCGGCAAGTACCTGCCTCACCTGTTCCCGGTCGACCCCACCCTTCACTGGGCAAACCCTCCGGGCGGCAGACTGCACCGCGACACACGGCCGATGTTCCAGTCAACGCCCGGTCCCTACACTGGTCCCGTGCCCATGGTCCCACACGTTCATGGCGCCATAGGCGTCGGCGACGAGAGCGATGGCTACGCCGAGGCCTGGTTCCTGCCGAAGGCCGCCAATATCCCGGCGGGCTACGCGAAACGCGGCACGTGGTACCGCTTCTTCGCACGCAAGGCGATGGCGAGTTACGGAGCGTTGTGGGGCCCCGGTTACGCAGTGTTCCAGTACCCGAACAAGAACCGTGCATCGACTATCTGGTATCACGACCACACACTTGGAATGACGCGACTCAACGTCTACGCGGGGCCGGCCGGGTTCTACATCGTTCGAGGCGGTCGCGATGACGTCGTGCGCGACAGTCGAAACGGTAGGTCGGCCGTGCTCCCTGGCCCCGCACCGAAGGCCGGCGACACGTTCCCGTCAGCCAAGCGGTACTACGAGATACCCATAGCCATCCAGGACCGCGCCTTTAACGCCGATGGTTCGCTGTTCTACCCGGCGTCGCGCGAGTTCTTTGACGGCATCACCGGTCCCTTCATCCCGGAGCCGATGGGCTTCTCGCCGATATGGAACCCCGAGTTCTTCGGCAATGCGATCATGGTCAACGGCAACACATGGCCGTTCCAGACCGTTGAGCGTCGCCGCTACCGGTTCCGCTTCCTCAACGGCTGCCAGGCGCGCTTTCTCATCCTGGACTTCGCGAGGATTCCCGGTGCCCGGGTTTGGCAGATCGGCAACGAAGGCGGGTTCCTCGCCGCACCAGTCGATGTCACCGCCGCAGGAAATCGGCTCCAGCTGGGCCTGGCGGAACGCGCCGATGTCATCATCGACTTCACCAACGTGCCCGTTGGCAACTACGTTCTCGGCAACGTGGGCCCCGATGAGCCGTTCGGCGGAGGCGCTCCTGACGTCGACTTCGCACCGGCCGATCCGCTCACGACCGGCCAGGTCCTGCAGTTCAAGGTCGTGCCGGCCGTCGCACGCGACCTCACGACGCCTCCCCAGTTCCTGAAGCTGCCGGCTATCGTGCCGTTGCCGGCTGAGACCGCAACCAGGCCGCTTGCTCTCATCGAGAAGATGGGAATGGGTAGCGACGCGAGCGGCGCTACGGTCGATGGTCCGCTTGAGGCAGTACTCGGAACCGTTGACGCTACCGGAGCCGCCGTCGAGTCTCTGTGGATGGACCCGGTGACCGAGAACCCCACGGTCGGCTCCACCGAGGTGTGGGAGTTCTACAACACGACCGGCGATGCACACCCGATGCATATCCACGAGGTGACGTTCGAGGTCGTCAACCGCCAGGCCCTCGCCCTCGACGAGACCACCGGTGCTCCGTTGGAACCGCTCACGGCAATCGGCCCGCAACTGCCTCCCGAGCCTTCTGAGACCGGGCGCAAGGACACGGTCACCGCGTTTCCCGGGCAGGTTACGCGCGTTCGCGCCCAGTTCGGCACGCCCGGCCAGTTCGTGTGGCATTGCCACATCGTCGAGCACGAGGACAACGAGATGATGCGGCCGTTCCGCATCGGTCCGGAACAGCCCGGCCAGCCGGTACCCATGCCTCATGCAGGCGGTGGGATGGGCGGCGTGTAAGCAGCTGCCAAGTCCGCTCGTCGCCGAAGGGCGGACGCGAGGGGGAGCGGGGCGCTCAACCGCTCCCGACACGAGAGGCCGTCCAGCTGGGCGGCCTCTCCTCGCGGGCGGGTCCGCCCGTGAGCGGGGTGCGACGCACGCGTGTCGCTACCGGCCGATGATGCGGTACCGCACGGTGTAGACCCCGTTCAGCCCGAGCGTCCGCGCGACCCCGGGTCCGAGGTCGAATTCGCGCCCTGCGACGTACGGCCCGCGGTCGGCGACGACCGCGACGGCGCGACGCCCCCCATACTCGAACTCGACCAGGGTGCCGAAGGGCAGCGTCTTGTGCGCCACGATCATCGAATCCTTCGTGACAGTCGTTCCGTCCGCCGTGCGGTGCCCGTAGCTTCCGGGTCCGTAGTTGGAGACGCGGGCCGACTTCCATCCCGAGGCGGCCGGCTGCGGGCTCGACGTGCCCGTGGTCTTCGGCGTTGACGGTTCGGGCGCCGACGGGACCTCGGCCAGGGTCGCTTCGCGCGCCACTGCGCGAGCCCTGGTGCGAGCCGCGGTGCGTCGCTGGTACTCGGCCAGAGTTGCAGTGCTGCCTCGCAGGTTCGTGCGCGCCTGTGCGACGGTTTCCTCGAGCGCCCGCAGTCGTGCTGATGCCTGGGTCTGCACGCCCAGAAGATCGCGCGCCGATCGTGTGGTGCGTCGCCGAATGGCCTTGAGTTCGACGAGTGTCGCGGCGCTCTGTCTGTTGAAGCGCACGAGGAACAGCCACCGGTTCACGAAGTTGTCGTAGGTGGTCGCCCCGGTGAGTAAGGTGATGAATGAGACATCCCCCAGACGATAGGTGGCGACTACCTGCGCGTTGAGGGTGCGCTGCGCGCTCGTCTGGGCGATCATCAGCCGGTCGAGTCTGGCCGATGCAGTCGCGACCCGGCGGGTTGCGTCTTCGGCGCTCGCCTGCGCCTGCTCGTAGTCGGCGAGCGCTTTGTCCAGCGCGGCACGACTCGACGCGACGTTGGCCGAGGAGGGTGCAGCAGCAGCGACGGGAACTGGCGTGGCGCACACCAGCGCGACGGCAAGCGCCGCCGACAGGAGCGCCGGATGTGAGAATCGAAGACTCATAGCAGCCTAGTCTAAGGGATGGGGACCCTTCAGGCGACGCGCCCAGCGTGTCGCGCGTCTCGCCTGCAAGGTGTGCCAGGCGCTTGGGGGTCAATCTTCGCTGGGTATAACAACCATCAGGCGGACTGCGCGCTCTGCGTGGTTCAGCACGTGCGTTGTGCGATTTCTCGCGCGACGCGGGCGTCGCAGCGGAGGATGTAGGCATGTCAGCGAAGGAATCTGACGACTCAAGCGGGGAGCGTGCGGCAGATGGCGCGCCCCGCGACGTCCAGCAGTCGGAATCGGAGCGTGTATCGGAACTCCGCGCATCGGAACGCGACTTCCTGACTCGGTACGCCAACGACGTCGTCATTCTGGCCGACGACCAAGGCCGTATCCTCGAGGTCAACGATCGCGCGTCCTCAGTGTACGGCTACACGCGCGAAGAACTGCTCGACATGTCGCTGGCCGATCTTCATCCCTTGGGAGCTCGCGATTGCGCGATGGAAGAGCTCGCTCACGTGAAGCATCAGGGTTCGCGTGTCTACGAATCCACGCACGCTCGCAAGGACGGCGCACAACGCTATATGGAGGTCAGCTCCAGGTCGATCCAGTCAGGCGGCAGCACACTCTATCTGGCGCTCGAACGCGACGTCACAGAGCGCAAGATGGCCGAGCAGGCGCTGCGACAGAGCGAGGCGCGCTACCGCGCGATCGCTGAGGGCTCCCCGTTGGCCATCTTCGTCACTCGGCAAGATGCGATCATCTTTGCGAACTCAGCCTGCACGGCGCTGTTGGGCGCTTCGTCGCCCGACGACCTCATCGGCAGATCGACCCTGGGTCTGTTCCAGCCCGACTCTCAAGCGCTCCTAGCTGTGCAGATCCAGGAGGAGTGCGGGACTGTCCCGCCAGTCGCGGCCCGGATCCTTCGGCTTGACGGCGCGTCGGTGGACGTGGAGGTTTGCGCGTCGGCCTTCGTGGATCAGGACGGTGCCGCGATCCAGGTGGTGCTGCGGGACATAACCGCCAGGATGGAGGCGACGGCAGCACAGTCGGAGAGTGCGGCGCAGCTCCGACGTGCGGTTCAGGATGCTCCAGTACCGATCATGATTCATGCCGAAGATGGCGAGGTCATACATCTGAACCGCGCATGGACCGAGATCACCGGCTACACGATCTTGGACATACCGACGATCGTGGATTGGACCCGGAACGCCTACGGCGATCAAGCGGCGCCGGTTCGCGAGGACATAGACTCGCTCTACAGCCTTGAGAAGCGAAAAGACGAGGGAGAGTACACGATTCGCACGGCAGCCGGGGCCACTCGGGTGTGGGATTTCAGCAGTGCGGTGATCGGGAAGCTCTCTGATGGTCGGCGCCTCGTGATGAGCGCGGCCCGCGACGTCACCGAGCGCAGGCAGGCCGAGGCGGCACTGGCCGAGCGTAGCGCCCGGCTGCAGGCGCTCCTCGACAACGCGCCCTATGGCGCACATATGTACGAGCTCATGCCCGACAACCGTCTCGTGCTGGTCGGCTACAACGCCCGCGCAGCCCAGATGCTCAAGATCGACCACGAGGCACTTCTCGGCCAGACGCTTGAGGAGGCGTTCCCAGGCAACATCGGGACCGCAACGCCTGAGGCATACCGGCGAGTCGCCCGAGAAGGCGGCACTTTCTCGGTAGAGCAGAACTCCTACGACTCGGGTGTCATCTCGGGGGTGTTCGAGGTCTACGCCTTCTCCACCGGGGTCAACCAGGTTTCGGTGTTCTTCCGCGATGTCACCGCCCTGAAACGCGCCGAGGAGACGCTGCGACAGAGCGAGTCGCGCTACCGCGGACTTGCCGAGGGGTCCCCGCTGGGCATCTTCGTAACCCGCCAAGACAAGGTGATTCTCGTCAACGCAGCATGCGTGGAGCTGTTCGGGGCGTCGGCGCCTGATGAGCTGATCGGAAGATCAGCCATAGAGCTCTTCCATCCTGACTCCCGGGAACTTGTTCGAGAGCGCATCCGCGAGGACAGCGAGACCGTTCCGCTCGTCGAAGTGAAGATACTGCGTCTAGACGGGACTCCCGTGGACGTTGAGGCTGCCGCTTCGGTGCTTGTGGACCGGGGCGTCAACGCGATCCAGGTGGTGCTGCGCGACGTCACCGAGCGCAAGAGGATGGTGGATGAGCTGCTCGCGCGGACCGAGGATCTGGCCAGCTCGAACGCGGAGCTCGAGAAGTTCGCCTACGTCGCCTCTCACGACCTGCAGGAACCGCTCCGCATGGTCGCGAGCTACGTGCAGCTGCTGCAGCGACGCTACACGGGCCAGCTCGACTCCGACGCCGACGAGTTCATCGCCTACGCGGTGGATGGCGCCACCAGGATGCAGACGCTGATCAACGACCTCTTGGCGTACTCGAGGGTCGGCACTCAGGGAGACCCTTTCTCGCCGTCGAACCTCGAGACAGTATTCAGCGATGTCACGCGATCGCTCGAACGGCGGATCGATGAGTCCGGCGCCACAGTCACGCACGACCCCTTGCCCACGGTGACGTGCGATCCCACCCAGATCGGGCAGGTGTTCCAGAACCTCATCGTCAACGCCATCAAATTCCACGAAGGAGAGCCACCGAGAGTGCACGTGTCGGCCGACAGGGCTGACGGGCAGTGGGTCTTCTCGGTCGCGGACAACGGCATCGGCATAGAGCCGCAGTACTTCGAGCGCATCTTCGTGATCTTCCAGCGGCTGCAGGCGAGAGCCGACTACCCCGGCACCGGCATGGGGCTCGCCATCTGCAAGCGCATCATCGAGCGACACGGTGGTCGCATCTGGGTCGAGTCGACGTTTGGGCAGGGTTCGACGTTCTACTTCACGCTGAGTGACGGCAAAGAGGAGTGAGCATGGCCGACCAAGCGCCGATTGAGATCCTTCTCATCGAGGACAACCCGGGTGACGTTCGCCTGACGCAGGAGGTGCTCAAGGAGGGTCGCATTCACAACACGCTTAACGTGGCTCGTGACGGCGTCGAGGCGCTCGCATGGTTGCGCCGAGAAGGCGCCCACGCAGACGCGCCCCCGCAGGACCTGATCCTGCTCGATCTCAACCTGCCGAAGCTGGACGGCCGCGAGGTCCTCGCCGAGATCAAGAACGATTCGTATCTTCGCAGGATCCCCGTGGTCATCCTCACGACGTCGGCACTTGAGGCCGATGTCGTGAGCGCCTACGAACTCCACGCTAACGCCTACATCATCAAGCCCGTCGATCTCGTGCAGTTCGAAGGGGTCATCAAGTCCATCGAGGACTTCTGGCTGTCGATCGTGAAGCTTCCGAAGGGCGGCTGGTAGTGACCGAGGCTGGCAAGATACTGATCGTCGAAGACAATCCCGGTGATGTGCGGCTGATCGTCGAGATGCTTGCCGACGCCCACGTCGACATGGTTGCAGAGAGCGTCGGCACGCTGGCGACGGCGATCGGCAGACTCGACGGAGCCGACATCGACGTCGTGCTGCTCGACTTGGGCCTGCCGGACAGCCAAGGAATCGAGACCTTCTCCCGGATACGGGAAGCAGCGGCCGGTATCGCCGTTATCGTGCTGACAGGCAATTCGGACATTGCTTTGGCGGCGCAGGCGGTCCAGGAAGGCGCACAGGATTTCCTCGTCAAAGGCCGTGTCGACGGCGAGCTGCTGACGCGGGCGATCGCCTACGCGCTCAGCCGCATGCAGGCCGACGAAGCGATGAGACGTGAGAAGGGCTTCCTCGCGAATGCGGAGAGGCTCGCCGATCTCGGGAGTTGGCGCTACGACCTAGCGACGAAGCAGGCCTGGTGGTCCGACGAGATGCATCACATCTTCGGGTTCGATCCCGACACCCCGCCGGAGGATCTCGTAGCCGCTGCGGAGGATGCCGTCTACCCCGAGGATCGAGAGCGCCAGCGCACTCCTCTGGGAGCGGTGCTGGAGGGGCGCGCGTTGGAGCCGACGCAGTTTCGGATAACCTTGCCTGACGGCTCGCTGCGGTGGATTCGAGGACGTAGCCAGGAGGAGAGGGATGCGCATGGTGCGATCATCGCCGTCGCTGGGGTCACTCAGGACATCACCGAACTGAAGCTCAGCGAAGACAGACTGGTGCGTGGTGCTGCACTCGATCGCGACATCGCCCTGCTCTCGGCCGTGATGGTGACCTCCAACCCGTCCATCGCCCAGCTCGCCGAACTCGTGCTCGCCGACGCCAAGCAGATCACCCATAGCCCGCTGGGGTTCATCTCTCCGCGTGACCCTGCGGCCGGGGGCGCCGGAGCGTGCGAGTCCGAAGGCCTCGACGCCCTCGCGGGCCACGACGATTCTCGAGTTTCGGGAGCGAATGCGGAATCAGCACACATCCACCCAGGGGGCTGGTCCACGAGGTCCGGGGAACCGTTTTACACGAACTCCGTGGCGACTGACGTGACAATCGCCACGATGCCCGCAGGCCACCTGGAGATCACGAGCTTCATGTCCGTGCCGGCGACAGCCGAGGGCAGGTTCGTCGGTCAGGTTGCGGTCGCCAATGCACCGGGAGGCTACACCGACGAGGACTTGGAAGACGTGAAGCGTCTGGCGGCACTCTACGCCATCGCACTTGTGGGACAAGAGGAGCGAGCGGCCCTCGTTGCGAGTGAATCGAACCTGAGAAAGAGCAACCTGCGGTTCGAGAAGATGATCTACGGCGTGTCGGAAGCGATGGGTAGGATCGTCGAGGCTCGCGATCCCTACACGCAGGGCCATGAGGTGCGCGTTGCTCAGCTCGCCAAACTGATAGCGCTTGAGATGGCACTGCCCGGCAACGAGGTCGATGCCATCGAGATGTGCGGTCTCGTGCACGACATCGGCAAGCTGAGCGTGCCCGCCGAGATCCTGACACGGCCTGGGCACCTGTCGGATCTCGAGTTCGCACTCATCAAGGGGCATCCCGAGGCCGGCTACACGATCCTCAAAGGCATCGACTTCCCTTGGCCGGTGGCAGACATCGTGGTCGCGCACCACGAGCGACAGGACGGCTCCGGCTACCCCGAGGGCCTGATGGGCGACGATATTCCCATGGCCGCCAGGGTTCTCGCCGTGGCCGACGTGGTCGAGGCCATGGCGTCGCACCGGCCGTATCGGCCGGCCCTCGGTCTGGATGTGGCACTGGCCGAACTCAGGGAGCACCCCGAGAAGTACGATCAGGACGTCGTCGTGGCGCTCTGCGCTGTGTACGACTCAGGCCGTGCGGACTTCTTGGGCGCAGCCTGACGGATTCCGCGCGGGCGTCGCGGTTGCGGCGTGAGGAAGCCCTGCGGGTGTCGAGACGGTTACCGCGCGTTGACGATGTGCCCGTGAGGCCGGGTTGGGGCAGCTGAGGTGCTACGTTGGGTTCACCGCCGCTGTGCCGCTGACGACGAGATCGTCTCTCGTACCGCGCCGCGAACCATCAACGTCGAGCAACAAGGGACCGGTCACACCACCATGCGGGACAAGATCATCGGCATCGGGCGCACCACCTTCGCGTCGCTCACCAAGCGCAACTTCCGTCTCTACTTCATGGGCCAGTCGATCTCGCTCACCGGTGGCTGGATGCAGAATGTCGCCCAGGCGTGGCTCATCTTGCACCTCACGCATTCGGGTACCGCGCTCGGCATCGCCGCTGCGCTCCAGTGCGGGCCGATGCTGCTGCTGGGACCGTACGCCGGCGTGCTCGCGGGACGGTTTCCCAAGCGCCGCATCCTGCTTCTGACGCAGTCGATGGCCGGCCTCCTCGCGCTCACCCTCGGGATTCTCGTCGCGACGAACACCGTGCAGCCGTGGACGGTCTATGTGATGGCGGCGCTGCTCGGCGTGGTCAACGCGATCGACTACCCGGTACGCCAGTCATTCCTCTACGAACTCGTCGGTCCCAAGGAGCTGGTCAGCGCAGTTGGCCTGACCGCAACATCAGTGAACCTTGCGCGCGTCGTCGGCCCGGCCATAGCCGCGGTCGTCATCGGTGGCGCGGGACTCGCCGCGTGCTTCTTCCTCAACGCCGCATCGTTCATCGCGGTGCTGATCTGCCTTGTGGGCATGCGCCCGCATGAGTTCCACCTCGCCAAGGCCGAACTGGCGCAAGGCGGCGTCCGAGAGGGGGTCGCCTATGCGGCGCGTACGTCAGTCGTCCGAGAGGCCATCCTCATGACGGCCGTCGTGGGCGTGCTGACCTACGAGTTCAGCGTCACGCTCCCGATGCTCGTCCAGTTCACGTTCAAGGGCGGGGCCACCGGGCTGGCGTATCTGATGTCGGCCATGGGAGTCGGCGCTGTCGTCGGTGGCCTCGTGACCGCCGGTCGCCGAGACGAGGGCCTGGATACGCTGACGATGAAGGCACTCGCATTCGGAGTGACGACGGCACTGGTGGGCCTCTCGCCCAACCTCATGGTCGCCTCCGCGCTCATGTTCTTCGTCGGAGTCTTCTCGGCCAGGTTCACGGGTCTGTCGAGCACCGTCCTGCAGCTGCGAAGCGCGGTGTCGATGCGGAGCCGCGTTGTCGCGCTGTGGAGCACGGCATTCGTAGGATCCACGCTCATAGGCGCGCCTCTTCTCGGATGGCTCGGCCAGACCGCCGGTCCGCGCTGGGCGCTGGGAGCCGGCGCGCTAGGCGGCGTTATCGCTGCGGCAATCGGCTGGTGGGGCATGCGCTCCGCAGCGTCGTGCCGCATCGAGACGATCCAGTTGCCTGCGGCAGCATCGGTCGCGCCCACGGGCGAGGCTGCGCTTCGCCAGGTCGGCTAGGCGCGCGTCACTCGGCGCTGGGGCGCATGGGACGGGACGCGGCGTGGTACGTTAGGTCTCAAGAGAGATCGACCGTTTCGCGCCGAGCTGGCGCTTCTATGAGGAGTGACCGCATGAACAAGGAGTCCATCAACGAGGAGATCACCGCGGCGCTGCGCGCCCACGACAAGGCGCGCGTGTCGATTCTGCGCATGGTGAAGAACGAGATCAACGTCAAGGAGAAGGACACGGGCAAGCTCCTCACCGACGAAGAAGTCGTCGCGACGTTCAAGAAGGTCCTCAAGCAGACCGGCGAGACGCTCGAGGCCTCGATCAAGGTCGCCACGGACGACGAGCGTACGGCAGCTCTTCAGGAGCAGGTCGACATCCTGACCGGCTATCTGCCCACACAGGTATCCGGCGACGAGCTGCAGGCGTGCATCGAGCGCGTATTCGCCGAGAACTCGTTTGCCGAGAAGCGCGACATGGGTCGCGCCATCGGGCTCGTCGTCGCCGCGACCGGCGGCAACTGCGACAAGGCCGAGGTGGCCAAGATCATCGGGGCGAAGCTCAGCTAGACGCTGCTGTCTGGCGCGAACACCGCTTCGTGGTAGCGCTCCATGAGATCGCGCGTCACCGGACCGGGCGTGCCCGTGCCGATCGGTAGACCATCGAGCTGTACGATCGGGACGACGGCGCGCGTGGTCGACGTGAGGAACACCTCGTCGGCACGGCGCGCGTCTTTGAGACTGACCTCGCCGTAGACGATCTCGTAGTGGTACTTCGCGAGTTCGAGAACGAACGTGCCGATCGTCCCGCGCAGCACCCGGTCGCGCGGCGCGAGGATCTTCTCTCCGCGCACGAAGTACACGCTGGCCGACGCCGCTTCGGACACATGCCCGTCGGCGTGGTAGAGCAGGTCCATCGCACCCTCTGCGTCTGCCCGCGCGCGGTGCTTGATCATCGTGAGATAGCCTGTGGTCTTGGCTTCGGGCATCTCGCGCCGGTGCTCGAGGGTGATGAGCTTGCCGCCTGTTTCGTAGAGGGCGGCCGGGGGCTCGTGGAGATCGGCCGTCAGGATGGTGAAGGTCGGCGTGCTCGCGTCGAACGTCATCCCGTCAGGCGACACACCGCCGGTCAGCACGAGCCGCACCGTCGCTTCCTCGTGACCGTTGCGCTCCAGCAACTCGGCGATGACGAGGCCGATCGCTTCGTCGGAGACCGGCACCGTGAGGTCGAGCTGGGCGGCAGAGGCCCGCAGCCGGCCGAGGTGCTCGGCGAGCAGGAACGGCGCTCCGTTCACGGTGCGCAGGAGGTCGAACACGGCGTAGCCGCGCAGGAGCCCGATGTCGAAGGGCGATACCGCTGCGTCTTGCGCCGCGAGGATCTCTCCGTTGAGGTACACGTATTGAGTATTCATGCGGACAGTTCTACCACATCTCGCCGCCGGTGTTGGCACTCCGGCAGTATGCTGTAGCCGTTGTCGCGAAGAGGAGACAGGCATGGCGCACGGAGTAGGTCGGTTGCACGTGATCGCAGGTTGCATGAGCAGCGGGAAGACGGGCGAGTTGATTCGTCTGCTATCCAGACATGCAGTGACCGGCGATTCGATGATCATCTACAAGCACAGCGTCGATTCGCGTGACGGCTCGATGGCCCGCTCCCGTCTCGGCACCGAGATGGAGGCCGTGGTGGTCGAGCACGCGAGCCAGGTCGACGGTGACGGGTGCCGTGTTATAGCCATCGAGGAGGCGCAGTTCTTCGGCGAAGAGCTTGCCGGCGTCGTGCGCGGTCTTCTGCGCGACGGCCACCTCGTCTACGTCACCGGGCTGAACCAGGACTTCCGAGGCGAGCCGTTCGGCGTGATGCCCACGCTCATGGCGCTCGCCGATGACATCTCGCTGCTCGACGCGATCTGCCAGAAGTGCCACGGTGTCGCCACACGCACGCAGCGCGTCATCAACGGCGAACCGGCTCCGTGGGGCTCGCCGCTCATCCTCGTGGGAGGCGGCGACTTCTACGAGGCGCGCTGCCCCGACTGCCACGACGTTCCCGGCAAACCTCAGGCGTAGCAAACGCACGTGTGACGGGGCACAATATGCAGAGTAGTCGGATCTCGATGCACTATTCCTGCAAACCAACCGCCACACGAGGGGTACGACGTGAAGAAGCAGACAATCGTGGTTGCGCTCGGCGGCAACGCCCTGCTGCGCCGCTCCGAGCCCATGACCGCCGATGCACAGCGAGCGAACGTCCGCGTTGCAGCCATAGCGCTGGCCCCTCTCGCCGAGCACTACAACCTCGTGATCGCGCACGGCAACGGCCCCCAAGTCGGCCTGCTCGCCCTGCAGGCGGCCGCCTACACCGCGGTCGAGCCCTATCCGCTCGACGTGCTCGGCGCCGGCACGCAGGGCATGATCGCCTACATGGTCGAGCAGGAACTCGGCAACCTCCTGCCGTTCGAGAAGCCGGTAGCCACGGTGCTCACCATGACCGAGGTCGACGCCCACGACCCCGCCTTCAGCAATCCCACGAAGTTCGTCGGCCCCTGTTACGGCAAGGAGGAGGCCGACCACCTCGCCGCCGACAAAGGCTGGACCGTGAAGGCCGACGGCGACTCGTGGCGTCGCGTCGTGGCCTCGCCTGAGCCCAAGCGCATCTTCGAGCTCGACCCTGTGCGGTGGCTGCTCGAGAAGGGGACGGTCGTCATCTGCGCCGGTGGCGGCGGCATCCCCACCGTGTACCTGCCCGACGGCACGCGCACCCTGGTAGGCATCGAAGCCGTCATCGACAAGGATCTGGCCGCCGAGCTGCTCTCGCGTGGCGTCGGCGCCGACGTGCTCGTCATGGCCACCGATACCGACGGGGTCTACTCCGGCTGGGGCACGCCCGAGCAGCAGCTGCTCGGCTATGTGACACCCGAGCAGCTGGCCACCGAGAACTTCGCGGCCGGTTCGATGGGCCCCAAGGTGGAGGCCGCGGTCCGATTCGTCCGAGCGACGGGCAAGCGCGCCGCCATCGGCAAGCTCGAAGACATCGCGCGGATCGTGGCCGGCGAGGCGGGCACCAACGTCGTCGCCGAGCTTCCGGTGCCCGCACAGTCCTAGAGTGCGGCTACTCCACGCACGCGGCTACGACCGCCACCTTCTCGAGATCGTCGAGGCCGTGGAAGGTGCGGTTAACCACGTCCATCTGCTGTTCGCGCGACAGAGCACTGAACTTCACCGCGTAGCCGGAGACCCGGACAGTCAGGGTGGGGTACTTCTCGGGATGGTCGATTGCGTCTAGGAGCGTGGCACGATCCATCACGTTGAGATTGATGTGGTGGCCGCCCTGGCCGAAGTAGCCGTCGAGCATGTCGACGAGCTTGGGAGCACGCTCCTCCTCGAGTCTTCCGAGTGATGCCGGAACGATAGAGAACGTGTACGAGATGCCGTCCTGGGCGTACTCGTAGGGCAAGCTTGCCACCGAGCACATCGAGGCGACCGGGCCCGATACGTCGCGACCGTGCATAGGGTTGGCTCCGGGAGCGAAGGGCTCGCCGGCCTTGCGGCCGTCCGGCGTCGAGCCAGTCAGCTTGCCGTACACCACGTTGGAGGTGATGGTGAGAATCGATTGCGAGGCGATCGAGCCACGGTACGTCGCGTTCTTGCGGATGTGGCCCATGAAGTCGCGGACGAGCGCACCGGCAATCGAGTCGACCCGTTCGTCGTTGTTGCCGAAGGTGGGGAAGTCGCCTTCCACCGAGTAGTCCACGGCCATGCCGCTCTCATCGCGAATCACGCGCACCTTCGCGTGCTTGATCGCGGAGAGCGAATCAGCCGCCACGGAGAGACCTGCGACGCCGCATGCCATGAACCGCTGCACGTCACGGTCGTGCAGGGCCATCTCGAGCCGCTCGTATGAGTACTTGTCGTGCATGTAGTGGATTATGTTAAGTGCGCCCACGTACGTGCCCGCGAGCCAGTCGAGTGTCTCGGCATACTTGGCCATCACCTCGTCGAAGACCAGGATGTCGCCGGAGAGCGGCTCCGACTTCGGCGCCACCTGCACACCGGACAGCTCGTCGCGCCCGCCGTTGATGGCGTAGAGCAGCGCCTTGGCGATGTTGACCCGCGCACCGAAGTACTGCATCTGCTTTCCGATGCCCATGGCCGACACGCAGCATGCGATGCCGTAGTCGTCGCCGTGGATTTCGCGCATCACGTCGTCGTTCTCGTACTGGATCGCACTCGTCCGCACCGAGACGTTCGTGCAGTACTCCTTGAAGGTTCGGGGAAGGCTAAGCGACCAGAGCACCGTCATGTTCGGTTCCGGTGCCGCTCCGAGGTTGACCATGGTGTGCAGGTAACGGAACGAGGTCTTGGTGACCATGTGTCGGCCGTCCTCGCCGACGCCGGCTATCGCTTCGGTGACCCACGTGGGGTCGCCCGAGAACAGCTGGTTGTACTCGGGCGTTCGCAGGTAGCGGACCATGCGCAGCTTCATGATGAACTGGTCGATGATCTCCTGCGCCTCGAGCTCGGCGATTCTGCCCGACTGCAGGTCGCGGTCGAGGTAGACATCCAGGAAGGTCGACGTACGGCCCAGGCTCATCGCTGCGCCGTTTTGTTCCTTCACGGAGCCCAGATACCCGAAGTAGAGCCACTGCACGGCCTCAAGCGCGCTGCCGGCCGGCTTCGAGATGTCGAAGCCGTAGCTCGCGGCCATCACCTTGAGATCCTCGAGTGCGCGGTACTGCTCGGCGAGTTCCTCGCTCAGGCGGATTGTCTCGTCTGACATGGGTGACTCCGACATCGAACGGTGCTGCGCCTTCTTGTCGGCGAGCAGCCGCTCCACGCCGTAGAGGGGAACGCGTCGGTAGTCGCCGATGATGCGGCCGCGTCCGTAGGCGTCGGGCAGCCCCGTGATGACGCCGGACTTGCGGGCGCGGCGCATCTCGTCTGTGTAGCAGTCGAAGACGCCGTCGTTGTGGGTCTTGCGGTAGCCGCGCACGCCGAAGATGCGGCTGATCTCCGGCGAAATCGTGTAACCATACGCATGCAGTGCATTCTCCAGCGTGCGGATTCCACCCAGAGGCAGCAGCGCGCGCTTGAGCGGTTTGTCGGTCTGCAGGCCGACAATCACCTCTAGGTCTCGGTCGATGTAGCCGGGCGCGTGCGACGTGATCGTCGACACGACGTCGGTGTCGGCATCCAGGATTCCCGCATCGTGCTCTCTGTCCATGAGGCCGACGACCTCGTCCCACAAGCGGGTCGTCCGTTCTGTGGCGGGAGCGAGGAAGGCGCCGTCGCCGTCGTAGGGCGTGTAGTTGTGCTGGATGAAGTCGCGCACATCGACCGAGTCACACCAGGTACCGCTCTTGAATCCTGCCCACGCGCCTTCTAAGGTGCACGGATCGTTCGGCTTACTCGGCTCATTCATGCGTGTCACTCTCTCGATTCGTGAGGGCGCAGGTCGCGAAGCGCCCATCGGCGACCCGTAGCCCCTCTGCCGAGAACACGTCTTGCACGCGCTCAATCATCTCGGCGGTCGGGGGAGACGTGCGAGACAGTCGGTACGGGATGCCCTGCTCTTCCCACTTGCGCCGACCCATCTGGTGGAACGGCACGACCTCAACGCGCTCCACTGCCCTTAACGTACCCACGAAGCGGGCGAGGCTGGCAACGTCATCAGGATCGTCCGTTAGTCCCGGTACGAGTACGAAACGGATCCACATCGGCGTGCCCCCATCTGAGAGCCGTCGAGCGAGACGCAACGTGGGGGCGAGCTCGGCACCGGTTACCTCGCGGTAGGTCGCCTCGTCGGACGACTTGATGTCGAGAATCACGAGGTCGATGGCATCGAGCATCTCGTCGCTCAGGCGGTCCTCGAGACAGCCCGAGGTGTCGAGCGCCGTGTGCAGTCCGAGGTTCTTGCTGCCCTGAAGAATCGCCTGGGCGAATTCGGCCTGCACGAGCGGCTCGCCTCCGCTTACGGTCACGCCCCCGTGGCTCGCCCTGAGGAAGCCCGCGGTCTTGGCGATCTGATCCAGAACCGCCGCCGAGTCGGTCGGTTCGCCTGTGCACTTCCAAGTGTCAGGGTTGTGGCAGTACTGACAGCGAAGCGGACAGCCGGCCAGGAAGACCACGAACCGCACACCAGGCCCGTCGACGAAACTACCGCTTTCGGTGGAGTGAACGTATCCCTTGGCCACGGGCGTGCCCTCCTAGACGTCGAGCGGCGCAGCAGCCTTGAGCGCATCGAGCACGGCGCGCATTGCGGGCGCCTCTCCGGTGCCCTTGCGTACGGCCGCGTAGATGCGGCGCCTCATCACGGGCTCGATCAGTGGCTGGATGGCGATCTTCAGGCCGCGCAGGTCGGTCATGAGCGGAGCAATTCCCACGCCGAGGCCGGCCTCGACGGCCGCACCTATCGCGCGGAAGTAGTTGCTCTCGAAGACCACATTCGGCTCGAAGCCTGCGGAGTTCGCCACGCGTTTGACGGCTCGCCGGCTCGCAGCGGACTCCTGCGCGACGCACCAGCGCTCCTCGGCCAGGTCGATGAGCCGCACCGGCCCGCCTGCGAGAGGGTGGCCTATCGGCAGGAGCGCAACCGTGGATTCGGTGAGCAGGTCGTAGCGATCCAGTCCCGGGTCTTTGGGCAGCGGCACGAAATCCCACTCGTGAGACAAGGCGATGTCGAGCTGTCCGGCCTTGAGCGCGGGGAGGGCTCGGAGCGGTTCGAGCTCGTAGGCGATCAAGTCGAGCGATTGATACCGCTCGCGCAATGCGGCAAGCGCCGGCAGGGCGATGCTCTGCGCCGCCGTCTGGAACACGGAGATCCGGATCGTTCCGGAGATCTCGGCCGAGAAGGAGAGCACGTCGGCGAGCGCGGACTCGCACACGGCGAGAATGGTCTCGGCGTGCTGGACGAGCCGATGCCCGGCGTCAGTCAGCTGGATCGATCGGGCGGTGCGCTCGAGCAGCGGAATGCCCACTTCGCGCTCAAGAACCATGAGTTGGTGCGAGACCGCCGGGGGTGTGAGATAGAGCGCCTCCGCAGCTGCGGTGATGGTACCGCGCGCGGCGACCTCGCGAAGGATGCGCAATCTGTTCGTGTTCAAGAGCATATGCAGTCACTACCCCTGTAAGCATAGAAATATACGATGCTTACTTAAGAATAGAGTAAATGGACGTACCGCTCAATGCGCGCGAGGATGGGGTGTCGGTATTCGTTTCTAGTTCCAGGAGTTCTGAGAATGCTCATCGTTGCGGCTAAGGTCTTGCTTACCCCGATCCTTCTCGTGGCCAGCATGCTAGCCGCACGTAAATGGGGGCCGGTTGTCGGGGGCTGGCTGCTCGGACTGCCGCTCGTCTCAGGGCCGGTGTCGATGTTCCTCTTCGTCGAGCACGGTCCCCGCTTCGCCGAGAATGCCGCGCGAGGCGCGCTTCTCGGACTCGTTGCAGCAGGAGCCTTCTGCGTCTGCTACGCGTTCGCCGCCAGAAGGCTGCCGTGGTGGTCGTCGCTCGCAACCGCCTATGCGGTGTGCTTCGGAGCGATCTGGATGCTTTCCCTCGTGCACCTCGGCATCGGCTGGACGCTCGTACTCGTCCTCACCACGTTGCTCCTTCTCGCTCGCGTCATCCATGCCCCGGAAAGCGTCGAACCCGTTCCCGCACCGCGCGTCACCGGCATGCTCGCTCGCATGGCCATAGCAAGCACGATCGTCATGCTGCTCACCGCGAGCGCTGGCGTACTCGGGTCCCAAGCCGCCGGTCTGCTCGCGCCTCTGCCGGTGCTCGCCGCGATCATGACCGCGTCTTCGCACCGGCGTTCGGGTGCTGGCGCGGCCAACGGCCTGTTGCGCGGCGCCGTGGTCGGCTCGTGGGGCGGGGCGGCGTTCTTCGCAGTCGTCGTCGCGTTGATCGGCATCGTGGGACCCGTGCCCACCTATCTGGGCGCTACGGTTGCCGCGTTGCTGGTCGCAGCCATCGCGATGCGAGTCAGCGCGCGGACCGAGCACCTGTTCTCGCTGCATACGCTTCGCACCCTGCGCGCTTAGGACAGGGCCGAACCCGCCGGTCGACTCGAACGAGCTCTCATCAGCCTGTCCGGCTTGACCGCATGCGCGCGGAAACCGGCTCGACGAATGGCACCGAGAATCACTGTGAGGCTCGCCACTTGTTCGTCGTAGAGCACCGAAATCAAGTGTAGCGACCTAATCGAAGCGACGTCCTTCACGCCTCGGGTCAGTCTTACCACCATCTCAACGAATGCGGAGTCGTTCTCGTCGTGCACGTCTTCTGCGTGGATGTGGACAGCTTGCATCGCTGCCTCCTCAACTCGGCTACGGCTCCAAGGCCGCAGCACCGGAACGGGCGTGGGTGGATCAGCCCTGGACCGGGTGGCCGCGCGTGCGCGACGCTTTCGAGCTGAAGTGCAGGAGTGCAGTGATCGGCGAAGTCGAGGTATCCGGCGTGATGACGACCGGAGATGCGAGCCTCCAGTGAGACGCTGCGGCTGCTGACAGGTGCGTCGGCTGCTCGACGAACGGGTTTCGCAGAAGCGGCGAGTGGAACCAACGCGCGCGGTGCGGTGGGGGGGTGGCCGGTTGGCCCCGGTGCGCGTGAGAACCCGCGCTGGCCAGTCCGCTCTCGTATGAGGGGATAGCGCGTCGTCGCGCGGACGCGTCGGCACGGGCGGGGGAAGCACCGAACACGCTTGCGGCGAGGGCGAGGACGACGAGTGCCGACGCGGCTGTCCGCAGCGAGCGCGTCACGATTGCCCGACGCGAACGATTACTGCCTTTGTGCTTCCGCCGTGACGACATCACCCCTCCTTTCCTCACCCCGAGTCGCAGGTGCGACGAGTTCAACGTGCCATGAGTCTGCCCGAGGAGTGTGGAGAATCTGTCGTGCCGATAAGGATTCGCCCATCCCCTGCTCGGTTGATTCGCAGACGGAGTAAGCACATGACATTCGAATCGTAAGAATATTGTTAACTCGGATTGCGAAACGCTATTCCTGCGCGGACAGGGCGCAGGTACGCTCCTACCGTTCTGCCGATAACGCTCATCGCGTTGTCTCCGGTGTTCGGCAAATGAGGAGGGTCCATGCGGGTTCGCAAGTTTGCAGGTGCCGCGGTCGTCGCGCTTGCGCTGTCCATGCTCGTTCTTTCGGGTTGCGGCGGCGGAGCAAAGGCCTCGAGCGGTAGTGCTCTCAAGGAGATCAAGATCGGTATCGGTGCTCCTCTGACCGCTGGCTCGGTCGCTCAGGGACAGGGCATCAAGCGCGGCGTCGAGCTCGCAATCATGGAGGCCAACGCGCGCGAAGACGTCAAGGCGGCCGGCATCAAGTTCGTCACCGTGCCCGGCGACGATCAAGGCGATCCCAAGTCCGGCGTTACCATCGCCAACACCTTCGCTTCTGTGCGTAACCTCGTCGGAGTGGTTGGCCATCTGAACTCAGGTGTCACCATCCCGGCTTCGAAGGTCTACAGCCAGGCGAAGATCGCGATGGTCTCCCCGGCCGCGACCAACCCCGCGGTCACGCTGCAGGGTCTGACCAACATCTTCCGCGTCTGCACCATCGACTCGGTTCAGGGCCCCATGGCCGCTGACGCCGCGTTCAACAAGTTCGGCGCAAAGACCGCCGTCGTCATCGACGACTCCACCCCGTACGGCGAGGGCCTGGCGGCCGAGTTCGCCAAGCAGTTCATCGCCGACGGCGGCAAGGTACTGTTCACCGAGAAGACCTCGGACAAGGACAGCGACTTCAACGCGCTCACCACCAAGATCAAGGGCGTCAACCCTGACATGGTCTACTACGGCGGCGTGTACAACGCTGGCGCTCTGCTGTCCAAGCAGATGTCCGACAGTGGCGTGAAGGGCCCAATGATGGGCGGCGACGGCCTGTTCGACGGCCAGTACATCGGCCTTGCGGGCGTCAAGCAGACCGAAGGCGATATGGTTACCTCGGTGGGCCTGCCCATGGACTCCATGCCCAAGGGCCAGGAGTTCGCGGCTGCCTACGCCAAGGCGTTCCCGTCTGAGGAAGTCGGCGCCTACGACGCCTACTCCTACGATGCTGCCAACGTGCTCGTTGACGCGATCCTGGCCGCGGCCAAGGACCAGGGCGTCGATAAGCTCATCATGCCGGTCGGTCGCGACGCGATCATCGCCAACGTGGCGAAGACCGACAGGGACGGCGTTTCGGGCAAGATCTCGTTTGACAAGAACGGCGACACCACCAACAAGGCGATCACTGTCTACCGCGTCGAGGCCGGCAAGTTCGTGCCGTACCTGGTGCCCGGCCAGTAGTCTCTGCGTCCAGCACTGGGGTTCTTCCGCGGGGCGCCTTCAGGGGCGCCCCGCTCCCTTCTGGGGAGGGGCTACGGCTCGAGCAGCACCTTCATCACGCCGCGCTCGGCCGCCGCTGCCATCGCCTCGACACCGCGCGAGAGCGGAAAGCGGGCGGCGATCAGTGCGGTGGGGTCGACGTCGCCACGCTCGAGCAGCCGCAGGGCGGGCGCGAAGGGACCGCATCGCGAGCCGATCACGGTGATCTCGTCGACCACGAACGGGGAGAGGTTCAGCGTGATCTCGCCGGCATATGTTGACTTGAGGACGAGCGTGCCACGCGGGCGCAGCGCTGTGCGTGCAAGGTCGAAGCCCGACGGCGAGCCGGTCGCCTCCACCACGACGTCCCAGCGCCTCGGCTCGATCTCGTCTTCGGCAAGCGTGCGGATGCTGCGCGCGTGCAGCAGCGCGCGCTGCTGTTCGTGGCGCGCGACCACGCGCACGTGCGCGCCCGTGAGCACGAGCACCTGGGCGATGAGCTGGCCGAGCCGCCCGGCGCCGATGAGCAGCACGCGGTCGGTGGGGGCGATGTGGACCTGCTGCAGGATCTCGACGGCTGCCGCGATCGGCTCGGTGAAGACCGCAGCCTCGTCGGAGACCGACTCCGGCACGCGCAGGAGATTGGCGAGCGGGAGTGTGGCGTACTCGGCGTGCACGCCGTCGCGCGCTGAGATGCCGAGCACGGTGCGCGCCTCGCAGTGCGTGGGCCTGCCTGCGAGGCACGCCTCGCACCGGCCGCATGCCGCGTTGATCTCGCCCACGACGCGCGCGCCCAGCCAGCTCTCGTCGGGCGACTCGACCACCTCGCCGACGAACTCGTGACCCAGCACCCCGGCGTAGGGGTAGTAGCCGCGCGACAGTTCCAGGTCGGTGCCGCAGATACCGGACAGGCGGGTGCGGACGAGCGCCTCGCCGCACGCCCGCGGTACCGGTATGTCACGAACCGAGAGCGTACGGTTCTCGAGCCAGAGAGCCTTCACGAGTCCTCCAAGCGGCTGTGTGGCGCCGGTTTCTCGGCGACCTCAAGTATAGGGGTGCGGCAGACGCATTCCTTCTGCAGACGAACGGGCGGTGGCAAAATCCGCTGACTGCGAGATACTCTGTGCATACATAGAGCGCGCTTCTGTATTCCACCGATGAGGAGATCGCAATGATCAAGGTCGCAGTATGGGGTACCGGGATGATGGGCCAGGGCCTTCTGGGCTACATCCTCGATCGTCCCGAAGGCATCGAACTGGTGGGCGCGATCGACACCGATCCCGTCAAGCAGGGCATGACCGTCGGCGAGCTCGTCGGCCGTGACTGCGACGTGCGCATCACCTCGAACTCCGATGCGGTTCTTTCGCTCAAGCCCGACGTCGTGTGCGTACTGACCGCGAGCAACCTGCGCGAGATCGCGGCACCGGTCGAGGCCGCGATCCATGCAGGCGCCAACGTGATCGGCATCGCCGAGACCCTCTCCTTCCCGTGGGCGAGCGACAAAGCCTGGGCCGAGAAGTTCGACGCGCTGGCCAAAGAGCACGGCGTCAGCATCCTGGGTACCGGCATCAACCCCGGCTTCGTGCTCGACTCGCTGCCGATCATGCTCAGCTCGGTAGGCCTGCGCATCGAGCGCATCGAGGCCTCACGCATCAACGACCTCTCGCCGTTCGGTCCCACGGTCATGCAGAGCCAGGGCGTCGGCACCACCGTCGAGCAGTTCGAAGCGGGCATCGCCGACGGATCGATCGTGGGTCACATCGGCTTCCATGAGTCCATCGGGCTCATCGGCTACGCGCTCGGCTGGGAGATCGATGAGATCGTCGAGACGCGCGAGCCGATCGTGAGCACCGTCGAGCGGTCGACAGCGCACGTGCATGTGGCGCCGGGCGACGTCGCAGGTTGCCGCCACATCGCGCGGGCCTACAGCAAGGGCGAGCTGAAGATCGAGCTCGTGCACCCGCAGCAGATCCACCCTCACCTCGAGGGCATCGAAACTGGCGACTTCATCCACGTCGTGGGCGAGCCCGACATCCACCTGGCGATCACGCCGGAGATTCCGGGCGGCAAGGGAACGTACGCGAGCATCGGCAACTACATCCCGCTCATCGGCGCGGCCGCACCGGGCATCCAGACCGTCGTCGACATGCCTATGCCGCGTTTCTGGTCTCCCAACCAAGTAGAGGAGGAACGGCCATGCCGGACGCCATGCGCTGTAGCGTAGGGGAGTGGGTGGAAGTCGAACGCGTGCTGCTCAAGCCTGAGGAGCGTGCGAGCAACCTGCCGCCGGAGACGGCGAGCAAGCCGCTCGTCACGTGGATCAAGGGCTTCGCGACCGCCGAGGCGAACGTGGGCGATGACGTTTCGGTCGAGACGATGACCGGGCGCACCGTGACCGGACGGCTCTCGGAGATCAACCCGGGCTACTTCCATACGTTCGGCCGTCCGATTCCCGAACTCGTGCACGTGGGTGCAGACCTGCGCGCACGGCTCGCCGAGTACCGCGCGAGCGCTGCGGCTGATGGCGCCGCTGGCGCGTCCGCCGCGTCGCGCAAGGCGGGCGAGTAGCCATGGCGAACCGCACCGACGCGATCCTGGCTCGACGCGGCGAGATCATGAAGCGCGCGCTGGGGATGGACTACAGCGAGTTCGAGCGCACACCGATCACCTTCGACTACGAGGCCATGATGGCCGCGCACGGCTACACGCTCGATGACATCGTGGGGATCCAGGCCTGCGGCGGAGTGGGCAACACGCCGCTGCTCGAGCTTCGCAATCTCACCGACCTCGTGCGCAGCTACAGCGAGCCGGACCGCGGTGCCCGCATCTTCATCAAAGACGAGGCCGCCAACATGGCCGGTTCGTTTAAGGACCGCCGTGCGAGCGTGAGCATCCACGTCGCCGCCAAGAAGGGCTACTCCGGCGTCATCGCCGCGACGAGCGGCAACTACGGAGCCGCGGTTTCCAGCCAGGCGGCGCGCAACAACCTCAAGTGCATCATCTGCCAGGAAGCGTTCGACTCGCGCCACATCGGCCAGCCCGAGATCATCGAGAAGTCGCGCATCTGCGAGGCGTTCGGTGCCGAGGTCGTGCAGATGACCGTGGGACCTGAGCTCTTCGCCCACATGCTCGAGCTCCTCGACGAGACCGGCTACTTCGCCGCGTCGCTCTACTCGAGCTTCGGCGTGTCAGGCATCGAGACGCTGGGCAAGGAGATCGCCGATGAGATGCTGGCGGTCACCGGCGCCTATCCCACAGCCGTGGTGGTCACCCACGCGGGCGGCGGCAACACCACCGGCACCGCGCGAGGACTGAAGCGCGCCGGCGCCGTCGACACGCAGATCGTGAGCGCCAGCGTCGACCTTTCGGGCCTGCACATGGCCAGCGACACCGACTTCAACCGCAAGAGCTTCACGACCGGTCACACGGGCTTCGGCGTGCCGTTCGCCACGTGGCCCGACCGTGCCGACGTGCCGCGCAACGCCGCGCGTTCGCTGCGCTATATGGACCGCTATCTCACCGTGACACAGGGCGAGGTCTTCTACGTCACCGAGGCGATGTGCAAGCTCGAGGGCCTCGAGCGCGGCCCGAGCGGCAACACCGCCGTGACCGCCGCGATGTCGCTCGCCCGTGAGTTGCCGCGCGATGCGACCGTTGTGGTGCAGGAGACCGAGTACACCGGCGCAGGCAAGCACCATTGGGCGCAACTCAACTTCGCCCGCGAGATGGGCGTCGAGGTTCGGCTGGGCGATCCGGCCGACAACAAGCCGGGAACCACGATCGTGATTCCCGAGCGGCCCGAGCAGATTCGCTCCAAGGACTTCGATATCGAGCACATGCGCCGCAGCTACGTGCGAAACGCACTCAAGGCGGCAGGTGCTGACTACGTCCCCACGTCTGAGGACGTCACCTTCCTGGCAGCCGACAGCAACACCGACGAGGCGACCGTGGAGGCGACGATCGCGAAGCTGCGCGAGGGGTAGGGAGTCTGCCTGCTTGGCGCTAAGGGAGTTCTGTCTCGGCGACGACGCCGGACTTGATGAGCCTGACGAGCTCCTTGAGGCCGTCGAAGACATGCTCGCGGATGTCGCCGCCTACGAGCGCGCACATGATGTCGTCGCCCACGGTGAGCGTGCCTTCGTTGACCCACGCGCGGGCGAATACGACGCCGTCCATCTCCAGAGCCGTCGCCAGCGCGGCTTCGAGCAGATCGCGGTCGTATGACAGCTCCATCCCCGTGACCGTTGAGCCGTCACGCGCGGTGCCGCGCACGACGCCGTTGTGGAGAAGGTACATCCCTACTCCGGCAGCTTCCGGGCTCGCCTTCAGTTCTGCGAGCCAGGCTTCGAGTGAGGGTCGTGTGTTCTGCATGGAATGCACTCCGTTCTGAGATGAGGGCGGCGGTTCCTGACCGGGCTGTCGATAGAGTCGGGAGTCGCGTTCGGCGTCGTGCGGTCAGTCTAGCGCCAGACCGCGTCGTATGGTCTCCCACGCCTGCACGACCGCACGCATGCCCGCGCTTTCGTTGCCGACGAACCCGTCGGTGTCGCGTGATGCCAGGTGCTCCAGACTCCCCGCGAGCGCGGGGTCGAAGGGTATCTCCGCGACGAGGGTCAGGCCTCGCGCGTCGCAAAGCGCGCGAATGCGCAGAGCACCCGGCACCGACAGATCGGCCTTGTTGAGCACCACGCTCACGGGGAGGTGGAAACGGTCGGCAAGGTCTACAAGTCGCGACAGGTCGTGTTCGCCTGACACGGTGGGCTCCGCGACCGCGATGAGCAGATCGGTGTTCGTCATCGCCGCAATCACGGGGCAGCCGATGCCCGGAGGTCCGTCGATGAGCATGAGTGCGGCGGCGTGACTCTCGGCTGCGGTCTTGCCCCGGCCGCGTACCTCGGTGACGAGCTTGCCTGAGAGGTCCTCGCCGGGTCCCAGCTGACCGTACGCCATGGGTCCCACGGCGCTGGTTCCGGAGCAGACGAATCCCACCGTTACAGGCGCCATCGTGAGCACGCCGGACGGGCACACGTGGAGACAGGCGCCGCAACCCTCGCAGGCGAAGGGGTCGACGGCGTAGCAGCCACGCGCAGTATCGGGATACAGCGCGTCAAACCGGCACACGTCGGCGCAAAGGCCGCACGCCTGGCAGCGAGCAGCATCGATGTGCGCCGTCTGACCACCGCTGAAGTCCGTGCAGTCGACACGACGCGCGTGAAGAGCGATGGGCAGGTTCGAGGCCTCTACATCCGCGTCAATGACGACCACCGCCATGTCACGCGCAGCGAGATGCGCGAGAAGCGCGGTGAGCGTCGTCTTACCGGTGCCGCCCTTGCCAGACGCGATGATGACGGTCTTCATCGGCTGCGCACCCCACTGGCCGCCATGCGCCTCATGCGTTCGACGATGTCCGCGAGGATGTCGCCTACCGCGGGAATCTCCTCGGCCACGAGCGCCCCGCGGGCATAGGCCTCGGCGATCGCGCGGTCAAAGGGTATGCGTCCCACGACGACAGCGCCCAGGTGCGAGCTCAGGGACTCGACTCGATCGGGCGCCTCGGTGTCACGATTGACGAGCACCCCCATCGGAATCCCCATATCAAGCCCGAGATGCAGGCTCAACTCGAGGTCGTGTAGGCCGAAGCGGGTGGGCTCCGTCACCAGCAGGAGTGCGTCTGCGTCTCGCACCGCAGCCACGGCCGAGCACGCCACACCGGGAGGCGCGTCGAGAACGATCAACTGCGCGGCGCTTCGGGCAGAGGCTTCGCGCGCCGCCCGAATCACCAGGGGCGACTTGGTCTGCCCCACGTCGAGGCGTCCGGTGATGAGTGTCAGGCCAGGGTGGCCGGCGACGGTGGACACCTCCACCTCGCCCACGCGTCTGGCTACCTCTCGGATGGCACCCGAGAGGCACACCGTGGGGCACAGCCCGCAGCCGTGACATAGCTCGTCGAACACCAGCGCCGAAGTGCCTAGCACGCGCACTGCACCGTACGCACAGGCGGCACTGCAGGCGCCGCATGCCGCGCATACGGTCGCGTCCACGCTGGCCACCACGGTGTCGACGACCGTACGCTCGGTCGAGGCTGCCGAGAAGAACAGGTGGTCGTTGGGTGCTTCGACATCACAGTCCACCAGCGCCACCGTGGCGCCCTTCCGGGCAGCGAGCATGGCGAGGTTGGATGCGACGAGCGTCTTGCCGGTGCCGCCTTTGCCAGATGCCACCGCTAGCGTGAACTGATTGTCTGTCTGCATCCCGGCGTGCCTAGTGGCCGCTGCAGGCGTTGCGGGAGTCCATGACGGGGAGTGTCCCGGCGGAGACCATAGCGACCACGTCGCCCACGATCGGGGTCATGTTCTCGAAGTAGACGGTGATGCCGGCGTCCTGGAATCCCGCGAGCGGGCGGCCGCCCATGCCGGCAACGACCATGGCATTGACGCCGTTGGTAGCCAGCAGCGACACAGGGGCCAGGCATCCGCCTTCAACGTGTGGCGGATTAGCGAGGATTGATGTCTCGATGACGGCCCCGTCTTCGAGGTCCACGAGCGTGAAGCAGTCGCAGTGGCCGAAATGTCCTGAACGTTCTGCGTCCATGCCGCCATTGCCGTTGCTGGGGATCGCAAGCCGTGTACGGTCACTCATCTGACTCTCCTTCATAGGATGTGCTAAGGCAGACTGCCTTGCACGTTTACATGCCTGCGTTCGACTCGCCCTCCGAGAGGAGGTCCAACTTGTCGGCGACGAAAAGCTCGACCGCCTCGCGCACGCTCATGCTGGTGATGCCGTAGCCGGGGATGCCGGCAGCCCGGAGTGCCTTGAAGGCGTTGGGTCCGAGGTGGCCGGTGATGACCGCCTCGGCTCCGGCTCGGGAGACCGACTCGGCGGCACCGAGTCCCGCGCCTTTCAGCGCCTGCTGGTTAGCTGTGTTGTCGATATCGCCGACGGCCATGGTGGTGGTTTCGACCAGCAGCAGGTGGGCTGCCCGGCCGAAACGATCGTCGATGGGCGCGTCGAGCGTGGTACCTAGCGCGGAGATTGCGATTCTCATGAAGTGGGTTCTCCTTGTCGGTAGTCCGAAGTCGGGGTGGCGTCGGCGACAGATGGTGGGGCCTGGTCCGTGAGCCCGGCTTCAAGCAGGTCAGCAAGCATGCCGGCCAGCAGCTCTCGCTCGCGCAAGTGCGCGATCCAGTCTTGGGCAAGCTCACGTCCGCCTAAGGTGATCTCGTAGTCGCGTCGACGAGGACCGGCGATCTCGTCGAGCCACTCCGACGTCACCGACCCCTCCGCTTCCAGGCGGCGCAACACGCGGTAGAGCCCGCCGGTGTCGACATCCACTTCACCGCGCGTCATCTCCAGGATCGCGCGCCGCATGTCGTAGCCGTGGCCTCCGCCAGCGAGGAGGGCGGCGATCGCTGCAGGCTCGACGAGCGTTCCCCGTCCGACGCCACCGCCGTGCCGTCGACCGCAGCAGCGCCGACCGCCGTCGGGGCCGCCGGCGTTCTTTCCGCATCCGCCTTGCTGCGACTCGGGCACGTTTCGGCTCCTCACGTTGAATCGGTACAACTAGATGTTGGCAACACTATGTGCGCGTAACATCTAGAAGGCAAATCCGCTGCTGCGACCGACACAAGCGGTTGTGAGATTCCCCGACCGAGTGCCCCCGAGCCGTCTTCTCAGCCCTCAAGTACTACGCGGGGGGCGATCGTCGGCTGCCCGGTGAGCGCCCTCCAGCCGCGCGCGAACCAGATACCGGCCTTCGCGACGAGGCCCGGTTCCGGAATGGCTGCCGAGGCGACCACCGGTACGCGCACGATCACGGCGCCATGCTGGGAGTAGACGATTTCGCCGATGCGTCGACCGACCGCGACCGGCGCCTTGACCTTTGCGTCGAGCGTGACCCTTCGGTCGACCGCGACCTTCGGGTCGAACTCCGCCACGGGCAGGGGCTCTCCGCTGGCACGCGCGGTCACGGTGCGGTCGAGGTAGTCCGACACAGGCACGGCGCCGACGGTCTCCTCGGCGGAGGCGGGTGGATGCTGCCGCGACGACCGTGACGCGCGCGAGCTGTCGCTGGCCCTGCGCGACGATCGCCTCACCGAGCGGCTGCCCCTCGAAGACCGGCAGGTCGACAGCGGCGGCGAGCGTGGTCGTCGCTGTCACGGCTCCATCGAGGTCGAAGACGGGCACGGAGGTCGTCTCGGCGTAGCGGACCGTCACGCGCTTGGCCGAGTTAGCCGAGAGCGGCACGGTGCCCACGGTCTCGGTGGTCGTAGTCACGGTCTGCAGCGAGAAGTGGGCGAAGCCCCAGTCGAGCAGCCGCGCGCACTGCGCGAAGCGGGCCGCGTTCGTGCTCGCGCCGAGTACCACGGCGGTCAGCGTTACGCCGTCGCGCTCGGCCGAGGCTACAAAGCTGTGTTTGGCGTCGTTGGTGAAGCCGGTCTTGACCCCCCGCATGCCACGGTACGTGCCGAGAAGCTCGTTGGTGCTCTTGAGTGCTCTGGCCTTACGAGCGCCGTGTGCGGGCAGCGTCACCGACCGCAGCGCCACGATGCGGCGAAACTCCGGGGACTGCATCGCGGTGCGGGAAAGCGAAGCGATGTCGGCAGGCGAGCTGTGGTGCCCGGGCGCGTCGAGCCCGTGGGGGTTTGCGTAGTGAGTGTGTGTCAGGCCCAGCGAAGCCGCCTTCGCGTTCATCTGTGCGATGAAGGCGGGCAGGGTGGGGCCTGTGTGTTCAGCCAGCGCGTAGGCAGCATCGTTTGACGAGGAGACGAGAGCCAGTTCGAGTAGTTCGCGGACGGTGAACGTCTCGCCGGGGAGCAGACCGGTCGCGTCTTCTACCTCCGACGTGGCTTTCGAGATCGTCACGACGTCATCGAGGTCGCCTTGCTCGAGTGTCAGCAGCGCCGTCATCACTTTCGTGATGCTCGCCATGGGGCGCGCGGTCTGCGGATCGCGTCCCCAGAGCATCCGCCCGTCGGTGGCAAGCAGCAGCCCCGCCGTGAGGCGGACGTCCGGAGCGACGGTCGAGGTGATCTCACCGGCCGAGAGGGAGACGCCACCGACCGTGTCCGAGCTCCGGCGATCTGCCAAGGCGTTGGAAGGACCACCCAGCGCAGCAGCCAGAACGAGCGAGAGAAGCAGCGCAGCGTGCGTGACCCACAACCGTGAGGGTAGGTATCGCTGTGTTCGCTTGTGGCTCACGGTTCGACTCCTCGTACGGGTTTTCCGAGGCCAAGGGTAGCAGGCGCGGGGTCTCTTGTACTCACGCCAGTGCGCGCTATTCTTGCATGTATCAGATAGCACACCTTCTGCATACCATTCGAGAAGGAGCCAGCATGGCCCGTGAAGACACGTTCCACCACGTGCGCAAGCACCTCAGGAGCCTGACCGATGAGCAGCTCGAGGCCCGTTTCTGGGGCCTGACCGGCGAGATCATCGACCCGCTCGTCAAGCTCGCGGCAACGCACACCTCTCCGTCGATCGAGCGCTCGGTGCTCATGCGCATGGGTATCGACACGCGCACCTGCATGGCGGTTGCCGGCGCATGCGAAGAGCGCGGGCTGCTCGGCCACGGGGCCGGCAACGTGGTTCTGCACTGCGCTCAGGAGTGGAACGTCGACGTTGTGGAAGCCGCGAGACGGCTCTCCGTCAACGAGGGCTGGGATATTGTCGAAGCGAAATGGGGCGCCCGATGAGCAAGCGTAAAGCCCCCGTCGATTCGCCGCTCGATCCCAACGTCAAGATCGACATCGCCAGCCTGCTCGAAGGCATCGCTGACTACCGGCCGCGGCGCAGCGGCTGGACGTGGCGCGAGCAGGTGCCCGACCAGCAGCTCTACGAGTTCACCTATAAGGAGACCTCCAAGAACCTGAAGAAGTCGGTCCCGCTGCCCGCAGCACACTACTTCGATAACATCGACCCGCAGCCCGACTGCGTCATCACCACCGAGATCGCCTCGGGCAGGTTCGAAGACGACATCCGCCGCATGCGCATGGCCGCATGGCATGGCGCGGACCACATGATGGTCATCCGTACGGCCGGCCAGAGCCACATCGACGGGCTGCTCGAGGGCACCCCTGAAGGCGTGGGTGGCATCGCCGTCACCCGCAAGCAGTGTCGCGTCACCCGGCGTGCGCTCGACCTCATCGAAGACGAGGTCGGCCGCCCCATCAACTACCACAGCTATGTATCGGGCGTGGCCGGCCCCGAGATGGCGGTCATGTTCGCCGAAGAGGGCGTCAACGGCGCGCACCAGGACCCGCAGTACAACGTGCTGTACCGCAACATCAACATGTACCGCAGCTTCGTGGACGCCGCGGTGGCCAAGCACGTGATGGCCAGCGTGCACATGGCGCAGATCGATGGCGCGCACAATGCCAACGCCACCTCCATCAAGGCGTGGAAGGTCATGCCCGAGCTGCTCGTCCAGCACGCCATCAACTGCGCCTTCTCGGTGGCGGTGGGCATGGACAAGGACGACATCTGCCTGTCCACCGTGCCCCCGGACGCCGCACCCGCGCCGTGCATGCGCATGGACCTGCCGTACGCCGTCGCACTCCGAGACCTGTTCGGCGAGTACAAGATGCGCGCGCAGCAGAACACGCGCTACATGGAGTCCGACTCGCGCGACGCCACCGTCTCCCACGTGATGAACCTCATGATCTCGCGGCTCACGAGTGCCGACATTCAGTCCACGATCACGCCCGATGAGGGCCGCAACGTACCGTGGCACTACAACAACGTCTACGCCCTCGAGACCGCCAAGCAGTCACTCGTCGGCATGGACGGACTGCGCGACATGGTCAAGATCGACCGTGAGGCGCCCGAGCTCAAGAACCGCGTGCGCGAGATCAAGGAGCGAGCGGTCCTCTTCCTCGAGGCGATGGTGCGCGACCACGGCTACTTCGCGGCGGTCGAGGACGCGTACTTCGTGGACTCCGGCGAGTACCCCGAAACCAACGACGACGGCATCGTGCGTCGCGCCAGCGCCGGTGTGGCTGCCGACACCATCGTCGAGCGCGAGGACGACTACTACGCGCCCGTGTGCTACCAGTTCGGTGTGAACCACCTGCCCGCAGGCGTAGAGAAGCCGTGCCACCCAATCGGCGGCTGCACGCTGTGCGATCCGGAGAGGATCCCGTTTATCGACGAGCTCGATCCCGAAGACAACGTCAACGTGCGCCTCGCTCAGACCGCCGACGAGCGGGCCGCCGGTCTGATACGGCCCGAGGTCCAGTGGGCGGGGGACGGCGTGGTCGTCGTCACGATGTTCCTGCCGGTGCCCCAGCAGATGGCCGAAGCCGCCGCGCTCGAGTTAGGTCGCGCGATGAACCTCTCCGACCCCGAGGTCATCCACAGGCAGGTCATGCACCCGGCCGAAGGCACGCTCATCGAGCTGAAGGGTTGCCTCCAGGCGTTCGTCGACACCAACACGCTTGTGATTCCCGAGCCGCCGGAGATGCTCACCGATGAGGAGATCCGCGCATTCGTCGCCGAGCACGACCTGAAGGTCGTGGCCGCTACCGTGGGCATGGACGAACACTCGGTGGGCATGCACGAGATTCTCGACATCAAGCACGGCGGCCTGGAGAAGTGGGGAGTGGGCTGCACGTTCCTCGGCACCTCGGTGCCGGTGGAAAAGGCGCTCGACGCCGCCATCGAACTGGGCGCCAGCGCGGTGCTCATCTCGACGATCATCACGCACGGCGACATGCACCGCACGAACATGGAGAAGCTCGCCGATCTGGCCGTGGAAAAGGGCGTGCGCGACAAGCTGCTGCTCATCTCGGGCGGCACGCAGGTCACCGATGAGCTCGCCCGCGGCTGGGGCATGGACGCCGGCTTCGGCCGTCGCACGAAGGGCCTCGACGTGGCGAGTTTCATCGTCAAGGCGATGCGCGAGCGCGGGATGTAGCTTCACGCGTCTCCGATGGGGAGCGCGTTGACTGGCGGAGTGGCTGCTTAGGGCAGTCGCTTCGCCAGTTTCTTTTCGGCGTCGTGGGCCAGGCGAAAGATGAACGCCTTGCCCTGGCGGCGGTGCTCCATCAGCCCGGCGGTGACGAGCTTGGTGAAGTCCTGCCGCGCCGTCTCATAGCCCAGCGACCGGGTGTGCGCATGGTGTTTGATGGTGAACTCGGTTTCAGGCGCGCGCAGCGCGCGATCCAGGATCAGCGCCTGGCGGTGGTTGATGCCGAGGTGCGCGAAGCGAGGCACGACCTCGCGGTACCGGGCCAGGCGGCGCTTGAGTTCGCTTTCGACGAACTCATTGGAGCGAGCAACCGTCTTGAGTTGCCCGATGAAACGGGCGGTGAGGTCCTCGTCGTCGTCGACCTGCACCTGCAGTTGCTGGTCGGAGTCGATGATGCCGATCACGTGGTAGCCATATCGCAGCGCGTACGCCATCGAGATCAGACGGCTCACGACCGAGTTGTACTCGTCGAAGGGTTGTACTCGGCGAATCCACCAGGCGAGTGCCAGCGTCTTGATCAGAGGATGGACGAAGGGCACATCCTGGCTCTCCGCGTAGGCCTGCATGGCCTGGAGTTCTCTCAGGATGCGCGCAGGGGGAGTGCCCTGCGGCGCCGGCTGAGACACCGGGGTGTCGGTCGACCTCAGGACGCCCGCGTCTGGCTCGCCCTCGCGCAATCGGCGGTGGACCTCCATGACGTACTCGGGCGTGATGGGCTGTGATAGGGCGTCAGGTAGTGCGCGCATCGTGTCGTAGAAGCGCGCAGCGATGACGCCTGCCTCGCTTGCCGGAGCGGTGCCATCGTAGAGCGCCGAGATGACCTCGGCGCGCGCGCCGATAAGCTCCGACTCCGAGGGGTCTTTGGCCTGAGTCTTGGCCAGCGCTACGAGCACGGCTTCCTCGACCAAGAGCCGGTCCTGCACGATCCATTCCTCGTCGGCAGGAAGCTCGGTCTTGCTGAGAAGGCTTCGCGCCGACCAGGTATCGATCTCGTAGAGCGCCTGCATAAGCTGAGCGGTTGGCGTGACCCGTACCTGAAAGTCGCCCCAGGCGCTCTCGAGAACGAGCAGTCCCGTGGACCTCCGTATCGCCGAGATCAGACGCCAGACGGACTCGCGAGGCACGCCGACCCCGAACCGGAGCGATTCGAAGCCCTCACGGCCGTAGTACTCAGTGTTCGCTGCAGTGAAAAGGTGGTCGAGACGTCCGGACTCAAGCGCTCCGAACACCTTGGCGGCCTCACCGGGCTCGATACCTGAGGACACTGTGTCTGCCCACTCTCCTTGAATGCGGTAGTAGATGTTCGTTCGACGCAGACTAGCATGCGTCCTGCCGCCGGTTGACGTCATTGCGGTAACAAATACTCCCAGTATTGCGATAATGGGTATGAAATCGTTCGTGAATGAGCCATTTCGCGTACTTCAGAGGAACGATATCGCGTCTTGAGCCCGTCACCTCCGAGCGGGCAGTGCACATAAACTAGCCTGAAATAGCCTGAATGAGTGCGATATAGACAACCGTTGTAACTCGTGTCACTGTTTTGTTACCCGATTAGTAGATATGGGTAGCAAGCGTCGTTTGGGCGATCCGGCAGATCGTAATCAGGTACCAAGGAAAGGGGTGTGTGCATGCATCGGGAGTTTCTGTTCGACTCGGCTACGTGGCTCGTGTGGTTAGCACCGCTCGCGGGTATTCTTGCGGCGGGCTTCACAAAACGGCGTGACCCGGTTGTCGAGGGAGACCGCGTCCTCAGGCATGACAATGCGGCGATCATCGAGCACTGGACGCACGGGATCGGAACGGCGGTGCTGCTCGTGAGCGGCATCGCACTGGGATTTTGGTTCCTACCGGCACTCGTCGGGAGCGGCGAGCCGGTATGGACGATGATGGATGTGCACTTCGGTGCGGTTGTGGTGTTCCTGTTCGGCACCTTCTACTACGGTGCGAACACGCTTCTGGCGAAGAAGCGCATGAAAGAACACCTCCCCACCAAGAACGCCGTCGACTTCACCAAGCGCCACTACGGGCTCTTGCTCGGCTTCAAGAAGTTCACCATGCCGCCTGAGCGCAAGTACTTCGAGAGCGAGAAGATGGCCTACATCCTCGCCCTTGCCTCGACGGTAGCGATCATCCTCACCGGACTGGTGAAGGTAGCAGCTCATGCGCTCGACGTACCCGCCGGAATCATGGCGTTCGTCACTCCCGCTCATGACATCGCGACCGTTGCGATGCTCGCATTCTTCCTCGCCCATATCTTCTTCGCGGCGGTTCTCCCTATGAGCTGGCCGGTATTGCGTTCGATGTTCACCGGCTACGTGGACCTGGACTACGCCAAGCACGAGCACGCAGGCTGGCTCGCCGAGCTCGGCTTCGAGGAGCCTGAGGCGGCAGACGTCGCAGAAGCCGACGAAACCGCTGCCTAGCCAGGCGCCGACAATTCTGAAAGGAAACACTGATGGTTGATAAGAATACGAACCCGACGGAGCCAGCAGCTTCTGCGGATCAGAAAGGCACGCTTTCTCGCAGGCAGTTCCTCACCAGTTTCGGTGGTCTGGGCGTGGGTCTCGTCCTGGGCGGCGCTCTGTTCCAGGGCTTCCTGCTCCCCGACGAAGTCATAGCGATCCCGGCCTCGGACGGCTACCTGCTCGTCGACTCCAAGAAGTGCCAGGGCTGCAACACCTGCATGATGGCCTGCTCGCTCACGCACCATGGCGTCCAGAGTCTCTCGCTTTCGCGCATCCAGATGGTCCAGGATCCGTTTGCGAAGTTCCCTAACGACAAGTCCGTCGTCCAGTGTCGCCAATGCCCCTCACCGGCGTGCGTGGAGGCCTGCCCGACCAAGGCGATGCACATCGACAAGAAGACCGGTGTTCGAACGGTCGCCAGTGCGAAGTGCGTCGGATGCCAGGCGTGCGTGAACGCCTGCCCGTTCGACACGACGCGTGCCGGCTGGAACTTCGAGGAGAAGCACGCGCAGAAGTGCGACCTGTGCCTCGACACGCCGTTCATGGATGCCGACGGCGGACCCGGCGGACAGCAGGCCTGCATCGCCGTATGCCCCGTGGGCGCGATCAGCTTCACCAAGGAGATCCCGCAGCAGTCCGACAGTGGCTACGACGTCAATCTCCGCGACGAGGGCTGGGCGGCTCTTGGATTCCCTATCGACGACGAAGGCAAGGTCGGCCCCAAGGCGGCCGCACCGTCCGGACACTAGAGATCATGCGATCGCGATTCCTGCGATTCGTGTTGACTGATCAGGAGGCAATGGTATGGCGACAGGTGGATATGTAGGCAAGATCCTCAGGGTGGACCTCACTGCTCGGAAGACTTCGGTCATAGAGACCAAGAAGTACGAGTCATGGGGCGGCGGCCACGGGTTGGGCTCGGCCATCTTCTGGGATCTGTGCAAGGACAAGACGATTTCGGGGCTCGATCCCGCCAACGTGGTGACGATCATGACCTCTCCGCTGAGCGGCACGATGGTGCCTTCGGCTTCAGGCCGTGTTGAAGTGCAGGGTATCGGCGTGAGTTCCTACCCGGTCAACTGGTTCACTCGCTCCAACTTCGGCGGCCGCTTCGGCGGACAGCTCAAGTACGCGGGCTGGGACGGCATCGTGCTCGAGGGCAAGGCCGACAAGCCCGTCTGGATCGATGTCGTGAACGACAAGGTCGTCTTCCGTGACGCCGCTGACCTGTGGGGCAAGGACACGCAGGAGACGCAGAAGCTGATCTGGGAGAAGAAGGACAAAGAGAGTCACGGCTGGACCGAGGTCGGCAAGAGCCGCGACTCCGGGCGCACCACGCAGAAGCCGGCGGTCATCACCGTCGGTCCCGCGGGCGAGAACATGTCGAGCCTCGGCTGCCTCGTGCACGATGCGGGCAACGCGGCCGGACAAGGTGGATTCGGCGCCGTGTTCGGATCAAAGAACCTCAAGGCGATCAGCGTCGTGGGGACCGGATCGATCGAGGTGGCGGATCCGGCCGGTCTGTTCGCCGCTCGCATCTGGGCGAAGGACGAGTACGCGGCCAAGCCCGGGCAGCCCTCTCCCCCCAACGGCCCGAGTTTCGGCGCGGATCCCGCACCGGTGCTCATGTACGGCAAGGCCCCGGACGGTCCCAAGGGACCTCAGGCATGCCAAGGCTGCATCAACGGCTGCCGAGCCAGGTTCGATGACGGGTTGGCCAACGAGTCCTCGTGCCAAGAGACCTCGATGTATAAGGTCTTCGACGTCCTTGCGCATGGCGAAGGAACCGAGGCATCCATCATCGCCACGGACCTCGTCCAGAAGATGGGCGTGAACTCCTACGAGCTCATGCAGGGCATCGGCTACCTTTACGCGCTGAGCAAGATGGGGATTCTGGGCGCCGGCAAGGAGATCGACACCGACCTGGACATGTCGCGGGTGGGTGAGACCGACTTTGCGGTAGACCTGATCACGAGGATCGCGTATCGCAAGAAGGGAATCGGTGAAGACCTCGCGCAGGGCTTCGTACGCGCTGCGAAGAAGTGGGGCCGTCTCGAGAAGGACTGGGCCACGGGCATCCTGGATTTCCCGTACTGGGGTTATGCGAACCACGGCTACGACCCGCGCGCAGAAACGGAGTGGGGCTACGGCTCCATCATGGGCGATCGCGATATGAACCTGCACTGCTTCAACGCGAACTTCTGGAGCGTCATCAAGAACATGATGGCCGGAATTCCGATGCCTGTCTCCGCAGGCGAGTACGCCAAGATCACCGCTTCGAAGATGGTGCCCTACGAAGGTGATACCTCGATGCTGGATTACAGCAGCGAGAACATGTATTCGGAGTCCTTCGCCAAGCTCGTGGCGTGGCAGGGTCACTACGGCCGCTTCTGGAAGCAGAGCGCGCTGTTCTGCGACTTCCGCTGGCCGGACTTCACCAACTACAACCGCGAGGACAAGGTGGGCATCACCGGAGATGGTGAGCCCAAGTTCTGGAACACCGTCACGGGTCAGGACCTGACATTCGCAGACGGCATCGAGCTCGGCCGCCGCATCTTCAACCTCGACAACGCCATCTGGGTGTTGCAGGGTCGCCAGCGCGACATGGTGCAGTTCGCGCCCTACATCTACGACGTGCCGCTGAAGTCCAGCCTCGTCGGACCGTTCTACCCCATGGCGGGCAAGGTGGGCGACAAGTGGGAGTACATCAACTGCGTCGGTCGCTCGATCGACCGCAAGGGCTTCGAAGAGTGGAAGACCCACTTCTACAAGCTCGAGGGCTGGGACACGAAATCGGGTTGGCCGACGCGTGACACGCTCAAGGACCTCGACCTGGCGTACGTGGCCGACGCTCTGCAGGCAGCGCAGAAGCTCGGAGGTGTGTAATGGCAGACCTCACGCCGATGACGGCTGAGTCAGCCGAGCGCTTCCTCGCCCCGCAGTCGTATGCAGATCGCATTCACGTGAGCCTGGTGGGCAAGCACGGCGGTTTCCAGCCCGTGCCGGTTCTCTCGGCAGCTGAGTTCGTGAAGGTGACAACCGGGCTCAACCCCGTGTTCTCCGCCGACGATCTGGCTGAGTGGGTGACCGATCAGCTTGGAGATGGCGAACTCGGTGAGGCGATCCGCACCGAATGCGCGGACAAGCCTCTGTTCCGCCAGGCACCGGTGGCGTGCGCGCTGGTGGCCGCACGAGTGGCCGAGGCCGAGACTGCTCTGGGTGGCGGAACACCGCCGCAGGCATAGCGAATCGACGATCCGGGACCGGGCGCACCTGCCCGGTCCCGGTCTGTTTGCTGCGCTGGTGAGAGGCGACACGGCTCCTGCTCGTGGCCCCGGATTGCGGCGGTCGCATCGACGTGTCGGGCGCAATAGGGTAGGTTCACGGTCATGCTGAACACGCTGCTCGATATCACCGTCATCTTCGCGATCTCGGTCGCGGCTGTCTTAGTGTGTCACCGTCTGCGCATCCCGTCGGTCGTGGGCTTCCTGCTCGCCGGCATCGTGGCCGGGCCGAGCGTTTCGGGTCTGGTTCGCAGCGCCGAGCAGATCGAGCTCATTTCTGAGATCGGCGTGGTGCTGCTGCTGTTCGTCATCGGACTCGAGTTCTCGCTGAGCCACCTGGTCGACCTGCGCCGGCAGCTTTTCGTCAGCGGCAGCGTGCAGCTCCTCGGCACGGCGGCGATCGTGGGAATCGGGACGTACCTGCTCGGCTCGACCGTCGCCCAGAGCACCTACATCGGTTTCGTGGTTGCGCTCTCCAGCACCGCCGTGGTGCTCAAGTTGATGCAGGACCGCGCAGAGCTCGAGTCGCCTCACGGCCGTATGGTCTTCGGCGTCCTGGTGTTCCAAGACATCGCCGTCGTTCCCATCATGCTCGCGGCGCCACTGCTCGCAGGGGTGGCGACTGTGGGCTCCGGGGCGGCCGTGCTCACTGCCCTGCTCACGGTCGCCGGCGTGCTGCTCGTGGGCTTCCTGCTGTATCGCTGGGTGGTGCCCTGGCTGCTGTACCGCATCACGAGAACCGGCAGCACCGAGGCGTTCCTCCTCGGCGTTCTGGGGATCTGCACCGGTATCGCGCTCATGACTCAGGCCGCGGGGCTGTCGCTCGCCTTAGGCGCGTTCCTCGCTGGCATCATCATCTCCGAGTCCGAGTACTCGCATCAGGCCGTGGGCGTGATTCTGCCGTTCCGCGACGTGTTCATGAGCCTTTTCTTCGTGTCGATCGGCATGCTGCTCGACATCGGCTACCTGCTGGACAACCCGGTGCGCATCGCCATACTCACTGCGGGCATCATCGTGATCAAGCCGCTCGTGGGCACCGTCTCGGGTCTCGCATTGGGGCTCCCCATCCGCAGCGCGGTGTTGGGCGGGGTCGCGCTGGGGCAGATCGGGGAGTTCTCGCTTGTGGCGATCCAAGCGGCCGTCGTGGTGGGGCTGGTGGGAAGCGAGATGTACCAGACGGTGCTGGACACGGCGGTGGCGAGCATGCTGCTCGCGCCGGCTCTGATCGCCGCCGGGCCGCGGCTCGCCCTCGCGGCGCAGGGGCTGCCACTGCCGCAGCGGATGCGCGAGGGGCGTTTCTCCGAGGTGCCTGCCGCAGACCACACTCCCCGCGACCACGTGGTGATCATCGGGTTCGGGGTGACCGGCCGCAACGTGGCGCGTACCGCGGCGAGCTTCGACATCCCCTACGCCATCATCGAGATGAACGCCGACACGGTCCTCGCGCAGCGCAAGGCGGGCGATCACGTCAGCTACGGCGACGCGACGAACGAGGCGGTCCTGAGAACCGCTGGGGCGCATAACGCGCGCGCGATCGTGGTGGCGATCAACGACTCGGCCGCCGCCCGCCGCATCACGCAGACAGCGCGGCGAATCGCCCCGCAGGCGTTCCTCATCGTACGCACGCGCTACCTTAAAGAGGTCGAGGCGCTCCACGAGCTCGGCGCCGACGAGGTCGTCGCCGATGAGCTCGAAATCTCGATCGAGGTCTACTCGCGCGTGCTCGCTCGCTTCCTCGTGCCGCGCGAGGACATCAAGCGCACCATCGGCGAGACGCGGGAAGGCTGGCGTCGCATGGGTAGGTCGCTGTCTCCCGAGGCCACGGTGGCGGGCCTGCGCACGCACGTGCCTGAGCTCTCGACGCACTCGTTTCTGCTCACCGAGGAGTCGCCGCTCGTGGGACGTACGCTCGAGCAGTCCCGGCTGCGCGAGGAGCAGGGCGTCAGCGTCGTGGCCATCGAGCGCGATGGCGACACGCTCACGGGGATGAGCGGCGCAACCCTGCTTCGCGCCGGAGACACGGTCGTGGTGGTCGGGCCGCACGACTGGACCCCTGCTGGTCTCGACTGAGCGTGTTGGCGTGCTACGATTCGAGCCGGCGACGGCGCGCCGATTTCGCGCGTCCAAGGACGTTCCCGCAGGTCTTCGCGATTGATCGAGAGGCGTAGCACGCATGCCTGAAGCACGGCACATCGACGCGCTCGTAGCTGAGATCGGCTCCACGACGACTATGGTCTCGGCCTTCGAGGGCCTCGCGGAGTATCCGGCTGGTCAGCCTCGGCTCGTCGGCCAGGGTTTCGCGCCGACTTCGGTGGCCGACGGTGACGTCGGCATCGGTGTGGACGCCGCCCGCGCCATGCTCGAATCGAAGCTGGGTCAACTTGTCCCTGCCATCACGCTTGCGACCTCATCGGCGGCGGGCGGGCTGCGCATGACGGTGCACGGCCTGACCACGCGCATGACCGCGCAAGCTGCGCGGGAAGCCGCGCTCGGGGCTGGCGCTGTGGTCGAGTATCAGACTTCCGGCAACCTGCGCGACGCCGACCTGCGTCGAATCGCTGCAATCGACCCCAATCTCATCCTGCTCGCCGGGGGTGTCGAGGGCGGTGACTACGACGCGGTGCTCTACAACGCCGTGCGCTTGTGCGAGCTGCCGTGCCGCCCCATCGTCGTTTACGCCGGCAACTCGATCGTGGCCGCCGACGCGCGCGACATTCTCCAGTCCGCCGGCTTCAAGGTGCGCATCACCGCCAACGTCTACCCCGGTATCGACGAGCTCAATATCGTGCCCGCACGCGCCGTGATCCACGACGCGTTCGAGGAGCACATCACCCATGCCCCGGGCATGGAGCGCATCAGCGAGTTTGTCAACGGCCGCATCCTGCCCACTCCGGGTGCGGTGCTCATCGCCGCTGAACTGTTCGCGGAGGCAGTGGGCGATCTCGTGGTGGTCGACGTGGGCGGTGCGACCACCGACGTGCACTCCATCACCGACGGCAGCTCCGAGATGTCGGCGATCTCCACCGAGCCCGAGCCGCACTCCAAGCGCACCGTGGAAGGCGATCTGGGCACGTTCGTCAGCGCCACGCACGTGGTCGGGCTGCTTCCCGCACACGAGCGTCCCGCCACGCTACCGCCGGCCGTGCCGATCACGGCCGATGAGATCGCGACAGCCCGCACGCTCGCGCGCTTCTGTACCGTCACCGGCGTGCACCGACACGCGGGCCAGCTCGCGCACCTCTACACACCGACCGGCCGGCAGACCGTCGCTCGCGGTCGGGACCTCACCGCGTGCCGCCTCCTGATCGGCACCGGCGGGGCGCTCACGCGGCTTCCCGACGGCGAATCGCTGCTCGCCGAGACGCGCGCCGGCGCTCCGGGCACGAGCGACCGGATGCTCCCGCCCGATGACGCGCGCTGCGTGCTCGACCGCGACTACGTGTTCGCGTGCTGCGGCGCGCTGTCCACCCATTTCTCCGCCGCCGCTGTGATCGCGCTCATGCGACGCAGCACCGGCCTCTGACGCGAAAGGCGCCCTCATGCCCGATCAGGCCACGCTCACCATCGACCTCACCAAGATCGCCGAGAATACGCGCCGGATCGTCGAAGCCATGCCCGGCGTGGACATCGTGGCCGTCACCAAGGTGTGTGCCGGCTCGCCGCAGGTGGGCGCCGCGATGCTCTCTGGCGGGGCGAGCGCACTGGCCGAGTCGCGCCTCGAGAACGTCGCGCGCCTTCGAGCTGCTGGCATCACGGCCCCCATCTGGCTCTTGCGCCCTGCACCTGCCGGCCTTGCCGACGAGGTCGTGAGAACCACGCAGGTCTCTCTCGCCAGCGAGGTCATGCTCGTGCTTGCTCTGGACCGCGCGGCCGGGCAGGCGGGTCTGCGCCACAGCATCGTCGCGATGGTGGACCTCGGCGACCTGCGCGAGGGGATGATGCCCGCTGACCTGCCCGCGTTTCTGGCGTGCGTTGAGGCGATGGAGTTCATCGACGTCGTGGGTATCGGCCTGACGCTGTCGTGCTACGGCGGCATCACCCCTACAGCGGATAACCTCGGCGAGCTGGTCGAGCTGACCGAAGCTGCCGAGGCACAACTGGGCCGCCGACTACTGATCTCCGGCGGCACGTCGAGCACCATCGATGCGTTCATCGCCGGCGAGATGCCCTCGCGAATAGACAACCTGCGGTTCGGCGAGGCCATCGTCATGGGAGTCAGCCCGCTGACGCGGGAGCGCATCTTCGGGTTGCACACCGATGCGCTGACCCTGTCGGTGCCCGTGATCGAGTGCAAGGTCAAGCCGTCCAAGCCCCGCGGAATTGCCGCGCAGGACGCGTTTGGCAACAAGCCGGTCTTCGAGGATCGAGGCCTGCGTCGTAGGGCGATCTGTGCGATCGGCCGGCAGGACACGCCGCCGGACGGGCTCGTGCCGCTGGATTCGCGCATCCGTGTGCTCGGCGCGTCGAGCGACCATCTGATCCTCGACGTCGAGGGCCTGCCTACCGTTCTGGCGGTGGGGGAGTCGGTCGAGTTCCGGCCCGGCTACTCGGCGACGCTGGCACTGTGCACCTCGGAGTACGTGCACAAGGAGTATGTGGGCGGGGAGTAGGAGGAGCGGATGCCCTCAGGTATGGCCGTGTTAACCTTCACCGTGATGACTGAACCTCGCAGACATACTCATTGGCTGGCGATCGTCCTTGTGACGACCGCTCTTGTGGTGGGCTCTCTCGTCGGCACGGAGGCCCTCTCTCGGCACGGAATCGGTGTCGGCGGGGGAACGGTTCATGCCGTCGGGTACAACGTTGGTCATGATGCGGGCATTGTCGTCACGAGCGGCCGGACAGCAGTGCAGTACGTGTCCGGAAGCGCGAGCGTTCTTGCGCACGACGCTGCCCTGCGCGGCGTATCACATGAGGCGATCTGCCGACGAGAACCGGGTCGCCTGAGGCTGAAAGCCATCGTCACACCGATGCGAACCTGAGTTGTCTCTCCGGGCTGAACGTGGCCCCGATCGACTGACAGGCTTGTCTCACAGCGACGAAAGGTCCGTCTCATGAGTTCATTCTCCCCAGCCGAGTACATCGGCTTGTTCGTGTTCGTGCTCGTCGTGGTCGTCATCGCTTTCTTCCTGCTTCGGCTCAGCTCTGCTCTGGATGCCCCCGCAATCGAGGCGGAGCTTCCTGGAGGTGAGGGCGTCCCGGATGAAATCGCCGAAACGCCGAGTCCCCTGAAGGCACCTGCGGCAGCGAGCCGGAACGGAAAGCGGAAGCACCGACGCTAGTCTCGCGAGTGGTTCGTTACCACAGACCCGTTGCACCGCACTGCGCGCCCTCCCTCAAACGGGGGCGGGCGCGCGGTTCGTCTGGGGCACCGGGCGGTAAGAACTGTGGGCGTCAGCGATGCTATTCGGAAGGGATCTGCCATGAAGGCGACGGAAGACCTGCGCCACGAGCACCGGGCGGTCGAGCGCATGCTCGCGATTCTCGATCGCATGGGGACGCGCGCTCTCGGAGAGACGGACATTGTGGCACTCGACGAGATCGTCGATTTCCTGCACGTGTTTGTCGATGCATGCCACCACCATAAAGAGGAGCAGCTGCTCTTCCCTGCGCTCATCGGCGAGGGTCGCATGGGTGCCGACAAGCTCGTCACACCCCTGCTGCACGAGCACGAGCGCGGCCGTGAACTGGTCGTCATCGTCAGCACCCAGCTCGAGATGGCCCGGGCGGGGAAGGCGGCCTCGTTCGGCGCCATAGCGCAGGCGCTCTCGCACTATGTGAGCTTGCTTCGAGCCCATATAGCCGAGGAGGAAGGCGGAGCATTCGCGCTCGCCGACGCCGAACTTCCCGACGCGGTCCAGCAATCCCTGGCCGAGGGCTACGACGAGGTCGAGCGCGTCGTAGTGGGCGAGGGGCGCCACGAGGCGTTCCATGCGATGTTGGACCGGCTCGAAGCGCAGTGATCTCCGCAGTCGCTTTGCCGCATGGGCACGGCGTGCCGAGGCTTCGGCACGCCTAGTGCTAAGAGCGCTCTTCCAGACTGCTATACCTGCGCATCATCTACAATCCTCGAAGCCGAACCCTGAGCAAGGAGACAGCACACGTGCCGACAACGAATTCCCCGCGCGCTCGTTCCTGGATGCCCAGCGCCAGCGTTCGAGTGCAGCTGGCGGCAGCATCGCTGATGTGGCTCATCGGCTCGAGCATCCTGCTTGTCCGCGGAGTAGGCTACGTCAGCGACCGCCACTGGCACGCGTGGGTGCTCGCAATCGGTCTCGCGCTCGGCGTGTTGAAAGCGCGCGTTCTGCTCGACGGAGTGGCCACTAAGGCTGTCGAGCGTATTCGCACGCGGGGGTACGCCGGGTTCCTCGGCTTCTTCTCGGTGAGGTCATGGGCTCTGATTGCGCTGATGATGGGTGGCGGCATCGCGCTGCGGCACGTCGTCGTAGATCCGGGTGTCATCGGCGCCGGGATCATGGGCGCCCTCTATGTCGGCGTCGGCACGGCTCTGCTGGTCGCCGATCGCATCTTCTGGCGCGCGGTGGTGGCCAAAGACCAGACTCCGCTCGCCGAGGCGGAACCCGCCGCCGCGTAGCGACGAGAAACGAACCGCACGCGAAGGAGCGACAACGCATGGCCGACACGCAATCCAGTGACCCGCTTCACGGCATGACCCTCGAGGCGATCCTACTCAAGCTCGTCAACAAGTACGGCTGGGACGGGCTCGCCAAGCGGATCGACATCAAGTGCTTCAAGAGCGACCCGAGTATCAGCTCGTCGCTGAAGTTCCTGCGCAAGACCCCCTGGGCGCGCAAAGAAGTCGAGGACTTGTTCGTGAACTCCAAGTTCTGGACGAGCGACTAGCCCCAGCGTGGAGGCACCTGCCGGCCGCCGAACCTCCGGAGCTCCCGAACGTTCGTCGAGGGCTTGGGTAAGATGAACCCACGAAGGTCCGTTCGGGGGAGGAGTCCCATGGGCTGTTGTCTGGTTGCCGCCGTACTCATCGGCGCGCCTCGCCTCGCACTGTTCTGGTGGTGGTTCACCGACGCCGCGCGCATCGCAGCGACCTTCGACGTGTGGAGCGTGTCGATTGCCGGTGCCGCTGTCGCGCCGTGGGTGTGGCCTGTAGCGGGATTCATCCTCGTGCCGTGGACCACACTCGCCTACGTGTTCGTCGCGCCGTCAGGTATCAGCACGCTCGACTGGGTGATCCTCGGAATTGCCCTGCTCATCGACCTTGGCGCGCATGGTGGCGGCGGGAGAGCGTACCGGCAGCGGCGATCCAACTAGGAGAGTCGGCTTCGCCCCTACTCCTCGTCGAGCCAGTGGACCTCGCCGGTCGCGAGTTTGTAGGCGGTTCCCACGACTGACACTTCGTCGGCGATGTCGTAGGTGGCGACCAGTTCGCGCAACTCCCTCACGGTGGCACGCACGTGCGAGTCGACGGCGGCCGCCAGCAGGGCGTGCTCCGCGTCGGCGTCTGCTGGGGCGGCAGCCACGTCGACGTGCGCGACGTCGATGTGGTCGAGGATGGGCGCGAGCCAGCTGGGGGAGTCGCCCGAAAGCGCGGCGCCCACAGCGCCACAATCCTCGTGGCCGAGAACTACGACCACGCGCGCCCCGAGCTTCTCGATGGCGAAGCGCACCGAGGCGATGCTCGCTTCAGCGAGGACGTGGCCGGCCGTGCGCACCACGAACAGATCGCCCACGCCCACGTCGAAGACGGCCTCGACCGGGACGCGCGAGTCCGAGCAGCCGACAACGACCGCCCACGGCTCTTGGCCTGCGAGCGAGGCGGTCCCCCGTGCAGCGGTGAACTGCCCGCCCGAGATCCCGTCGACGAACCGGCGGTTGCCGGAACGCAGCATGTTCATGGCGTCAGTCGGTGTGCGGGGCATGGCGACCTCTCGCTTGGGACCGCGTAGGATGAGCGCCTCGAAGCGGTGGCTAGGACATCTGGTGCAAGAATGACAGATTGTGAGGCCGCTTCGTATTCCCGTGGCCGCCTCCGCGATCGTGGGCTCCCAGGGGGGAGCGTCCTCTGGTCGTGACGCTCTAGACCCCGCCGGCGTCGGTAGTCGCCGGCGCCCCGGCCGAGTTGCGCGCAGTCTCTTCACGACGCAGACGTTCTGCGCGCGGGAGGAACTGTGGGTAGCGACCCCAGATCGCCTCCACGCACCGTTCAGCCTCGGATTCCGTGAGTCCCGTGCCGAAGCGGACTCGCTTGCCTGCGGCGTCGAATGCTATGAAATCGAGGATGCCGTTCTCGTCGGCGGCGAGGCGGACGTTGGTGACCTGCGCGAGCGGGTAGCGCCACGAGAAGCCGTGACCAAACGCCTCGACGCGTCGTCGGACGATGTCAGGCCCAAACGTCACGACCTCCCGGCCGTTGAGCATCAGAAGGAATACCCCGCCGAAGACCACGCCGCCTGCGGTCCAGGCAATCCACCACAGCACGAGGAAGAGCCCGCTCCAGTGCAGAATCTCCCCGTCGAGCAGGAGCACCTTCATCACGCTGAGCTCTCCTGCGAACCAACCGATGAGCCACGCGCCGGTGAAGGCGAGGATGTATCCGACGCGGGGCATCGGCATCAGGATCCGGAGGGAATCCGGTGTCTCCTCGATGGTGGTCGGGGTGTGTGACGTCGCCATGGCCTCAGTATATGTCAGCAATCACACGCGTGCGTGCGCTACGCTGTCGTCGTACTGCTGCGAACATTCGCTTTCCGCACCGCCGAGGAGATCGCACATGCCCGAGTGCTCGTTTCACCCCGGGGTCGACACCGAGATGCGCTGCGCCGAGTGCGAGCGCTACATCTGCCCCAAGGACATGGTCGCCACGCCGGTCGGCTACAAGTGCAAGGTGTGTGCGAAGCCGGCACGCAGCCAGTACACCGTGGTCAAGCCCCGGCAGCTCGTGCGCGCCATTCTGGTGGGCGGCGCCGTGGGAGTGGGCGGCGGAATCGCGCTGTCCTTCGCACCTTTCGGCGGGATCTTCGCCGGGGCCCTGTGGGGCCTGGCCACCGCCGAGGCCGCGCGGCGCGCCAGCGGCGGGCACCGGGAGTGGGCCGTGGGTATCGTGGCGGTCGTGGCGATCGCGCTGGGACTGGGCGCCGCTTGGCTGATCGGCACGTACAACATCGCGTTCGATGCGCTCATCGCGATGCTCGTGGCACTCGTCGACCTGGCGCTGCTCAGCTGGCGCTAGCCGTCGCGCAACGCACCATTCGCGCCGGGCACGCACGGTGCTACGCTGGTTCCATGAGCGCACGGTCAGACATCCCGACCGGCCCCGCGGCCGCCCGTCGCGTGCTGCTCCTCGCCGCACACTCCAACGATGAGTTCTCGGTGGCCGCGACCCTGCGCGCGCACGTCGCGCACGGCGACGAGGTGTTCCTCTCCTGGTACGCGCCCGACGACCGCCCGGATGTGGGGGCCAAGCGCGCCGCTGAAGCGCGGGAAGCGGCCGAACTCATCGGCGTGGCGCGCGGGCACCTCGAATTCGCCGAACTCCCGCCGCTCGCCCTGCCCGAACAGCTGCCCGCGCTTGTGGCGGCGGTTCGCGACACCGTGTCCCGCGTGGCGCCCGACCTCGTCTACGTTCCGGCGTTCGAAGGCGGGCATCCCGACCACGACGCGTTGAATTTCGCAGCGTCAGAGGCCTGCGCCTCGGCGGGCGTTGAGACGCGCGAGTTCCCGATGTACTCGGCGTCGCCCACCCGCCGCATCTTCCGCCGCCTGCCGTCGTTCGCTCGTTTCATCCCCGGCGTCGGAGACCCGCCGGTGCGCTGGCTGAACCCGGCCGAGGTGCGCTTCAAGCGCGAACTCTGGGCGCTGTACCGCACAGAGCGCCCGCACCTGGACCGGTTGCTGCGCCGCTCCGGCGACGAGCACGAGTTCTTCACCACCGAGAAGACGCGACCGTTACCGCTGCGCGACTACACCAAGCCGCCGCACGAGCGACCGCTCCTCTACGAGCTGCAGGCCGGCGAGTTCCCCTACTGGTTCGAGGAGTTCGCCGACAAGGTCCGCCGTTTCGTGTGGACCGGCGGCCTGCCCGAGGGTGACGTGTAGGCGCACGGAATCGGTGCAACGCGGATGTGGGGTCTCCGACCGGAGACGCGAGATGCTATCAAGCAGCGCCGGGCGCCTGCGGAGTCTCGCTCGCACCCGGAGAAGATCCGCAACAGCTCCCTGAGGAGTCCCCCGGAACCGAGCATCCGCAGCTCGGCTCGCCGCCGTGTATCCACGCGTGGATGATCGCCTCGGCGCAGCCCACGCCGGGCTTCACGCTGATGGCTCCCCACGCGCAGTTCAGCGCGCACGCGCCGCACTCCATGCAGGCGCCGCGATCGGCGAGGTAGGCGCGCTTGTCGGCGCCCATCGCGAAGACGCCGTGCGGGCAGACGATCGTGCACACCCGGCAGCCCGTGCATTTGTCGGCGTCGAAAGAGAGCGTCACTGCGTTCTCGAGATAGCGAAGTCCCTGCATGTCAGGCTCCGATCCTGGTGGCCCACGCCACTGTCCAGCAGACGAGCGAAGCGGCGAGCGCCGCCACCTGCAATGGAATGGCTCGTCGCAACTCCCGTTCCACGCCGCTTGGTGACGTGTACGGCGTGCAACCGGTGAAATTCACACCGACGTAGCTCGCCAGCGCGCCCGAGGCGAGAAGTGCTGCCGCCCACCCCCACGGGCTGAGGATTCCCAACATTCCGGGAAGCGCGACAAGACCGGCCAACGCGAGCAGCGCGCCGGCGATCGCCCCCTTGAGCGAGAACGCGCGCCCAGGGAGCCACGGCAGGAGCGCCGGCACGAGCAGACCGCCGGCGAGCGCGCCGATAGCGTATGCGAGGGATGCCGGAAACACGGCCATGAGGGCGGCGGCCGGCATCAAGCGTCCAGCGCCGATCGACGCGCCGAGCACGGCGAGCGCCGCGAACACGAGCACCGCCCACCACCAGCGCAGCGACCCGAGCAGTTCGACCGGCGCGAGCGCGAGGCGCTCGGCCAGCGTGAACGTGACCGCACGCATCGCAGGAGTCGCCTTCAGGCCGGCGGCGAGGAAGGCTGGCAGGTCGCTCGAGCGAATCGGGCCCCACACGACCCGGTAGCCCGTCAGTTCGCGAACGGTCTGTGCCGCCACGCCGACGGCCCCGAACTGCGGCAGCACGAGCGTGGTGTGGTCGACGACGTCGGCGAGGTGGACGGCGAAGATGCGCCGGACGAGCTCGTCGGTGCCAAACGTCCCCTTGCCGGCGGCGCACCACACGTTGACTCCGTAGGTCTCGAGCACGAGCAGCCAGCACGCCGCGCCCGCGAGGTCTCGGCGTACGAGGTCGACCGTCATGCGGTAGTTGCACGTCACGAGCACCGGAGAAGAGGGCGAGGGGTCGCCGATGCGATAGAGCCCGGGCTCGACGCGCGAGGTCCCTCGGCCGATGCCCCAGCGCAGGGACCAGCGCGTGGCGGTGTCGCGCCAGGTGAGCGTAATGGACAGCGGTGGCACCGTGGCATGTGTGAGGTCTGTGGTGGAAGGCATGCGGCTCCTGCACGAGGGAAAGCGTCTGGGCAATCATACCGCCACAGGCGCGTTGTTCATCGGCGGCGGTTGGATTCCGGGTGGGTTTCGGCAAGCCCGAGACGTTAGCGTGAGGTCTCCTTTACTGCGTGCGGGGCGACTCATTCGTCGCATCCGCAATGAGGGGGCGTGTGAAGATGTACAGAAAGACAGTCCTGGTCGCACTGGTGCTCGCCGCTGTGATGGCGGTGCCCGGCGTCGCATCGGCCGACCCGGCCTCATCCGGCCGTGGCGAGCGGCACCGATCACCTCGCCATCACCTTCCCAAACCACCCGCCAGCGCACACGCCGACATCGCCCCCTCGACGGCCGGAGGCAGCGGCAGCGGCACGAATACCATCTCGTTCGGCAACTTTGACAGCGGCGACATCTGCGTGGTGCTCGGGACGCTCACCGGTCACGCCGGCGTGTTCGATGGCAGCTACTACCACGGTTATCTCTCCGACAAGGCGATGTTGAGCGCCAACACGACGCCCGTGAGCGGCGTGCAGCGCGAGCCGCTGTCCAAGTACCGCGCCTACCCGGATGCCTATGGACTCTGGGTGCCGTCAGTGACCGCCGCCAAGCGCACCGCCGCGCGCGATTTCGCTCGGGCGCAGCTCGGTGAGCCCTATGTGATCAATGCCTCGAAGACTAACGATGCGGCGTGGTACTGCTCCAAGCTGGCCTGGGCAGGGTACCGGCGCACGAGCGGCATCGACCTGGATGCCGACGGCGGCTACTTCGTCTGGCCGGTCGACCTGCTCAACGACCCTGCAACCTACGTATTCGCGGCGGGCTAGCCGTGCGGCCCGGTACGCGGATGCTCGCGTGGGCGGCTGCGGTTGCGCTGGCAACCGCAGCCGCGGGCTGCGGGCACGAATCGCTCTCGCAGCGCGTGCGCGAGGCCACGGTCGGTGGGACCGTCGAGTCACTGAGGGGCACTGCGGTCACACGCGGGCCTGTAGCGGTGGTGCTCGCAGGCGGCCCGAACGAGCGGCTCCATGTGATTGATCTCGTCGGCGGCCGTGTCATGCGCACCGTCAAGCTGCGGTCGTTCGCGCAGTTCTGCGCCGCCGATGAGGCAGGCAGACGCGTCGTCACGGCACAGTGCGGGTTGGTGGCCGATGACGCGGATTCCGCATGTGGGGTGATCGCGGTGGACGGATCGGCAGGCGCTCGCTACATCCCCACCCGTGTGCCCAACCCCACGGAGGTCGCGGTACTCGGCAGCACGGCCTACGTCGTGCACGGGTTCGAGCAGCGTGAAGGGCTGTGCCTGAGTGCGGTCGACCTGGAGCGCTCGATCGTCACACGCGAGGCGCACGTGCCTGCCGGCACGACGGCGATCGCATCGGCAGGAGGCCGCTTGTTTGTCGCCGACACGATGGAGGCCAGCGGATCTGTCCCTGCGCGCTTGCGGCTCAGCGTGCTCGACACCGCAACCCTGGTTCCGCGCATGCTCGTCGCGGCGAGCCTGGCCGGGGCCAGCGTGCTCGACGATCCGCTCTCAAGCCAGAGCCGTCCCACCCTGCTGCTGCTCGGGGCGCGCGACGCCAGCTCGGCCGCGAGCCGGCGCGGGACGGCAGAGGTGTGGCGTCTCGACGCCACCAGCGGTGAGGTGCTGCAGCGCAAGCCTCTCGAGGGACTGGTCGCGGGGGCGTTCGGAGGCTGCGTGACGCGGGGCGCCATCGCGGTGCTCGACGCGAGCGACGCCGATGGCTCGGGCTCTGACGCTGGGGGGATTGCGCTCTACGACACGCGCACGCTGGAGCCACGCGGCAGACTCGAGGTGACGGCGCCGCTTGCGGTCGCTTCGTGGGGGGAGCGGGTGCTGGTGGTTTCGGGTGTGGCGGGAAGCCGAGAGTCGGCGCAGCTCGTGGTATTCGAGGACGGAAGCCTAAGGCCCGCCTCGCGCGTCCCCCTGCCATCTGTCGAGGTCATGGCGGACATCGCCGTACTCGACGCGAAGTGAGCGGGTGCCACCCGCCTCGCAGAGTGCAGCAACCGCCATGGGTACCAACTCATCGATGCCGTATGCATGCGGCACGCGGGTGCGCCCTGCCAGCGACCCGGTGCCCTGCGTGCGCGTCGGATCGCAATGCCGAGTGACCCCTGCACAGGGTGTTGTTTCGGTGGAGAAGCGGTCGAGCTCAGCGGCTTGGTCGTACACTTTGCTTTGGTAGTGGTGCGCGTGAACCGTACGGCCATTGGAAGGATCCGAGATGTCAGCGGAAACTCGCCGCATCCTGCTCGTCGAAGATGAGAAGACCATACGCGACGCGGTCGCGGCCTACCTCGAGCGCGAGGGCTACTGGGTCACGCCCGCAGCCGACGGTCAGGCGGCACTCGATGAGTTCGCCAAGCATCGCTTCGAGCTCGTTGTGCTCGATCTGATGCTCCCCAAGGTTTCGGGCGAAGAGGTGTGTCGCGCGATTCGCGACGCCTCCGACGTACCCATCATCATGCTTACGGCCAAAGGCGAGGAAGAGGATCGGATAGCCGGTCTGGAACTCGGCGCCGATGACTACCTCGTCAAACCGTTCTCGCCGCGCGAGCTGGTGGCGCGCGTCCGAGCGCTGCTGCGTCGTGCGCACGTCGCTGACGAGCCCCAGCGCGACCGCCTCGTCTTCGGCGATCTCGAAATCGACGTCGCTGGGCACAAGGCGTTTCTTCGCGGGGAGGAAATCGAGCTCACGGCGAGCGAGTTCAAGCTGCTCACGACGCTCTCCCGCTATCCCGGCCGCGTGTACTCTCGCATGGAGCTGGTCGAGAAGGTTCTCGGCTACGACTTCGAGGGATATGAGCGCACGGTCGACAGCCACGTGAAGAACCTGCGCGCGAAGCTCGACGATGATCCGCGCGATCCCACCTTCATCTACACCGTCCATGGCGTGGGCTACCGTTTCGAGCCCCCCAAGACGGACACGGATGCCTGATACGTCACAGCTGGCTGACGCGACGGCGAAGGCCCCGAACGGCACTGGCAAGGCCGCCACGCGCGCACGCTCGCGCACGTTCGGGCGCCGCCTCGCGTTCGCGTTTGCTGCAGTTGCTGCACTGACGGCTGCGCTGGCTGGCGTGCTGCTTTCCGTCGCCTGGAACTACCAGTTCACGAGCTACGTTCGCGACAACCTGCAGCGCAGCGCCGACGGTATCGCGGCGATCGTCCAGAACGCGTATCCGCAGTACGGTGGCTACTCCATCGACACGCTCGTCCAGATCCCTCGCTTCGGGGAGACGAGCGGCATCGGCGTCCAAGTGCTCGACAGCGAAGACAAGGTCGTCTACGACGATGCGACCATGGGGCGCCACGCGGCTGAGATGCTCGGGCAGAAGCCCTCGCAGGCCGACGCCGAGCAGGATTTCGTGCTCAGCCCCACAGGCACCGTGGTCACGTCCCCGATCACCGTGGCGGGCAAGCAAGTCGGCACCGTGAGGGTGTGGGCATACGGCACGAATGCGATGCTCACCGAACGTGATATCAAGTTCAAGCTCGGCTCGCTTCTCGGCCTTGCAGTTGCGGCAATCGTCGCCATCATGCTCTCGTCTGTCGCTGGTCTCGTGTATTCCGGGCTGCTCGTGCGGCCCATCGAACGGATCACCGCCACTGCGCAGGCGTTGCGCCGCGGGGACACGGATGCGCGAACCGGGCTGGTCACGGATGACGAGATCGGCTTCCTCGGCAAGACGTTCGATCAGATGGCCGATGCCATCGAGGCGGACCGCGAGAAGGAGCGACGTCTGACCGCCGACGTCGCGCACGAACTGCGCACACCGCTTCAGGCGATCCAGGCGACCGTCGAAGCCATGCAAGACGGAGTGCTGCCGGCCGACGAGGAGCATCTCGGAATCGTCCGTGACGAGACCGTGCGCCTTGCACGCCTCACCAACGGCATCCTCGAGCTCACGCGGCTCGAGGGCGGCTCGCTGGCGTTTCAGATGAAGCGGCTCGATCTCTCGCATCCCGTGCGTGCGGCCGTGGACTCCCATGAAGCGCTGCTTGAGACGTGCGAGATCGCTTTCGCCTCACAGCTTGCGGGAAACGTGTTCGTCATCGGCGATTCCGACCGCCTCCAGCAGGCTGTCGGCAATCTCTTGTCCAACGCCGCGCGCTACACGCCAGCCGGGGGTCGCGTAGATGTCCGTCTGCGCGTCGACGAGGACCAGGCCGTCATCGAGGTCATCGATACCGGCATCGGGATCGCAGAAGCCGACCTGGAAAGCGTGTTCTCACGTTTCTGGCGCGCGGACGCGGCGCGAGACCGTTCGAGCGGGGGCCTCGGAATCGGTCTGTCCGTGACCAAGGAGATCGTCGAGCGGCATCAGGGCACCATCGGCGTCGTCCCCAATGATGGCGCGGGAGCCGTGTTCTCCATCAGGCTTCCGCTGGCCTGAGGCGCTTCAGCTACGGTGCGGACATCACCTGAACGGCCTGTGCGGTTCCCTGCACCGGATACAACTCGGCGACAGGGCCGGTGAACCACACTCTCACGGTGGCTCCTTTGACGATGCTGCTGCCTTTCGCGGGCTTGCCGTCGGCGGAGAAGAAAAGCGTCGAGGGAGCGATGCCAACCTGCGCCTTGTCCGAGACGGCGCCAGCTGCCTGCACGCCGCCTTCGACCAGTATCGAGTCAGGGCGTTCGTCGCCAGGCACGAGGTTCGTCACCGTGCCGACGATTCCCGGGGGCTCCGTCGGAGGCTCCGGTGCACAGCCGACAAGCGCCAGCGCCGTTATCGCCGCAATCGCCAATCCGAGCACTCTGAAAGTCATTCTGCGGTTCATGGCGCCTCCTCGGTCATGCTGTTCCTACCCGTGGGACGTCTCGGAAGCCGGCGGGGTTCATCTGAGGGTATGCTGACCACACGCCAATTCTTGAATGGGAGCAGCGATGATCCTCGGCATAGCGATCACGGGACCCATGGTGGTTATCGGCGGGCTCACCGTCTTCAGCCTGCTCCTGTTCCAGCTGCTTGTTGGCCTGCGCATCATCAAGTTCGGACGCAAGACGTTCAAGATGCACAAGTGGGTCGGTGTCGGGCTCGTGGTGCTGGCCGCCGTGCACGGGTTGCTCGGCGCCACACTCGTGCTCGGATTGCTGATTCCCTAGCCCGGGCCCCTTGTCCGGTACCTGGCCTCGCCCGTTCGCTCCGCGCTCGCGCTTCGCCTACAATGGCGGGGTACCCGCCGCATCCCCGCCGCAACCGTTGTCGCCTTCTGGGCCGGCCGGTGCGCCCGCGAACAACACCCCGGAGGAGCTTCGTGACGCACACTTCGCTTACCCCCGATTCACAGGGCAAGGTCCGCGATCTCTACGATCTCGGCGAGAGCCTGCTCCTGGTAGCCAGCGATCGAATCAGCGCCTTCGACGTGGTACTTCCTGACACCATCCCCTTCAAGGGAGAAGTGCTCACCAAGCTCTCTCTCTTCTGGTTCGAACTGCTTGCAGGCGTCACTGCAAACCACCTCATCTCCACCGACGTCGCCGACCTGCCCGAGCAGTTCGCCGACCACGCGCAGCATCTGGCCGGCCGCTTCATGCTCGTGAAGAAGGCCGTGGTGTTCCCGGTCGAGTGCATCGTGCGCGGATATCTGGCTGGAAGCGGCTGGGCGGAGTACCAGCGCACCGGGACGGTATGCGGAATCGAGCTTCCTGCAGGTCTCGTGGAGTCGAGCCGCCTTCCCGAGCCCATCTTCACGCCGTCGACGAAAGCGGAGATCGGCGATCACGACGAGAACATCAGCTTCGAGCGCATGGTCGAGCTTATCGGCGTGGACGCGGCGACGACACTGCGCGATACCTCGCTTGCGGTCTACTCGGCGGCGCGCGACCACGCCGCCACGCGCGGCATCATCATCGCCGACACGAAGTTCGAGTTCGGCGTGATCGACGGCAAGGTCACGCTCGTCGACGAGGTGCTCACCCCCGACTCGAGCCGCTTCTGGCCCGCCGGTACGTATGCACCCGGCTCGGGCCAGCCCAGTTTCGACAAGCAGTACGTACGCGACTGGCTCTCCTCCAGCGGATGGGACAAGACCCCGCCGCCTCCCGCGCTGCCCGCCGACGTGATCGAACAGACGTCGCGAATGTATATCCAAGCGTACGAGCTCATCACGGGCCGGACGTTCATCTCTGAAGGGAAGGCCTAACCACCGTGGCCCGACGTAGTGCAACAAACGCTCGCTATCAGAAGTTCCAGGAACCAGCAGGACAGACGCGCAAATCGGCTGCTTCAGCCAAACCGAAGCGCTCGTCGAGCACGAAGCCGACGAAGTCGGCCAAGTCGAGCGCCAAGAAGTCGGTCAAGCGCAGCCCGATCGCTGTCGAACCGGCCACCGCTGAGTTCAAGGCCGTGCGTCGCACATGGTGGATCCTGCTCGGCGTCGCGCTCGTGCTGACGACCGCCTCCTGGGCCATCCGCGCCTACGTTCAGACGCCGTGGTCGGCGCAGGTCGCCACCGGGGTGCTCGGCCTGGCGTATGGTTCGATCTTCTACGCGCTGTTCCTCGACTGGACCAAGATGCGCCCGATGCGAAAGGCCGCGTTCCAGGCCGCGAAGAGCGGCAAGTCGGTCAAGCGCGTCGCCGAGAAGCCCTCGTCCGACAAGGTGATGAAGGCCGAACCGGACACCGAATCCAAGACTTCTTCCAGCACCAAATCCAAGTAACCAGCTGACCGAGAGGACCAGTGGAATGGCGCGCTACGAGATCTACGTCACCTACAAGTCAGGCATCTTCGATCCTCCCGGGGCAACGGCCGAGCGCGCGCTCGTCAACCTGGGCTACGAGGGCGTCCACGAGGTCAAGATCGGCAAGTACATCCGCATCGATGCCGACGCCGATCTGGCGACCGTCTCGGAGATATGCGACAAGCTGCTCGCCAATCCGGTCATCGAGGAGTACCGCATCGAGACCGTCGAGGAGGGCTAGCATATGCGCTTCGGCGTCGTGATCTTCCCCGGCTCCAACTGCGAGCAGGACGTCATCCGCGCGACCAAGTACCTCGGCTTCGAGAGCGAGTACGTCTGGCATGGAGATACCGACCTGTCCGGCTTCGACGCGATAGTGCTGCCGGGCGGCTTTTCCTACGGCGACTATATCCGCACCGGGGCCGTCGCCCGCTTCAGCCCCGTGATGAGCGAGGTCGTCCGCTTCGCCGAGAAGGGCGGACCGGTCCTGGGCATCTGCAACGGCTTCCAGATCCTCGCCGAGGCGCACCTGCTGCCGGGCGCGCTGCTGCGCAACCGGGGCCTGAAGTTCATCTGCAAGTCCACCACCGTGAGCGTCGAGGAGAACGGCTGCGAGTGGCTCGACGCTTCGGCCGGAACCGTGCTGCAGATCCCGATCAACCACAACGAGGGCAACTACTACTGCGACACCGAGACGCTCGCGCGCCTCGACGCCAACGGCCAGGTCGTCCTGCGCTACTGCGAGCCGGACGGTACGCGCGCCGAGGAGGGGAGCGCCCCCAACGGCGCCCTCGACGACATTGCCGGCGTCTGCAACGAGCGCGGCAACGTGTTCGGGCTCATGCCCCACCCTGAGCGCGTGGTCGACCCGCTTACCGGTGGCACCGACGGTCAGGCGTTCTTCACCAGCATCGTCTCCAAGCTCGCCGAGGTGGCTGGCTAGTGGAGGGGTACGTCTGGGCGGGCCCCGTCTTCCTGTTCGTCATGCTGCTCGTGGTGACCGCTGCGGGCCTGTCGGCGTTCATGCTCTACGACATGGTCCGCCGCCCCGCAGATGCGTTTCGCGTGCGCGAGCCGCGGCTGATCTATCCGGTCATCTCGGCGGCCTACCTGCTGTGCGTGATACTCGCGCTGCTTCCGGCGATGCGGGGTCGCGTGGGCACGGTGCTCGCGCTGGCAACGCCCGTGGTGCTTGCGATCGGCGTGTCGTATCTGCTGCGCGTGGTCTTCCCCAAGCAGGTCGCCTCCGGTGCGGACGATGCGTCGGCGGTTGAGGGCGCCGCCGCAGCTGCCGTTCCCGGCGCTCGTGAAGCAGCCGACGATGCCGGTGCGCGTGAAGACGAGGACTCGCCGCTCGCGGAGTAGTTGGCAGGAACCTCACGGCTGTTGCGCGAATCTCCCCACGTATGGCCCAAGAACGATTGGGCCGGTTGCAGGGATGGGGACCGGTGGAATCGCCAGAAGAGGTATTCGACCCATCCGAGCTCTGCCGAGTGGCGCCCTCCGACGTCTACGGCCTGCTCGGATCGTCTCGCAAAGGGCTCACGGCCGATGAAGCATCCAGCCGGCTGCTGACCCACGGAGAGAACGTCCTCACGGCCAAGAAGCCTCGGCCCATGTGGATGCGCTTCGGCGCGCACCTCGTCAACATGTTCGCGCTCCTGCTCTGGGTCGCCACGGTGCTTTCGTTCCTCTCGGACCAGGCGGCACTCGGCTTCGCCATCATCGCGGTCATCCTCCTCAACGCCGTCTTCGCGTTCGTCCAGGAGTTCCGCGCCGAGAGGGCGATCGAGGCGCTGCGCAACATGCTGCCGCCCAAAGCGAAGGTCATCCGCGACGGGCAGATGCACGAAATCGAGGCCCGCACTCTGGTTCCCGGCGACGTCATGGTAGTCGAGGAGGGCGACCTCATCTCGGCCGACGCGCGCCTCGTCTACTCGGCGGAGCTGCGCGTGGACAACTCCGCGCTCACAGGTGAAGTCGATCCGGTCGTCCGCAGGGCCGACATCATGTGCGTCGATCCGCCTTCGATCACCGACGTCGAGAGCTTCATCTTCACGGGCAGCACGGCGGTGCTCGGCTCGGGGCGTGCTGTGGTGTTTGCGACCGGCATGCACACGGAGTTCGGCAAGATCGCCGGCTTGACCCAGAGCGTAACCGAGCGTCTCTCGCCGCTCCAGAAGAACATCTCGCGCCTTTCGCGTCTGATCTCGATCATCGCGGTGAGCCTCGGGATCTTCTTCTTCGCCATCAGCAAGATCTTCGTGGGGATGGAGACGCTCGGGGCGGTCGTGTTCGCGATCGGCATCATCGTCGCCAACGTCCCGGAGGGGTTGCTCCCCACGCTGACCATGGCGCTTTCGGTCGCCGCCCAGCGCATGGCCAAGCGCAATGTGCTCGTCAAGAAGCTCTCCAGCGTCGAGACGCTCGGCTCCACCACCGTCATCTGCACCGACAAGACAGGCACGCTGACCGCTAACCAGATGACGGTGCGTGAGGTGTGGCTGCCGGGTCAGCTCGTGCGGGTCGACGGCGTCGGCTACGCGCCTCAAGGGGAGTTCACGCTTGAGGGCAAGCCGCTTGCCGGCGACGCGAAGACGCGGCTCGAGGACTGTCTCGCCGCCGCCGTGCTCTGCAACAACGCCCGCCTCAAGGCACCGCTTCACGGCAGCGATGTCTGGACGATTCTCGGCGATCCAACCGAAGCGGCGATGCTCGTCTCGGCGGCAAAGGCCGGCTTCGACATCGAGGAGCTGGAGGCGGAGCGCCCGCGCCGCTACGAGTTCCCGTTCGATTCCTCACGCAAGCGCATGACCGTCGTGTGCGAGGTGGGTGGGAGTCTTGTCGCGTACGTGAAGGGCGCGCCCAAGGAGACGATCGACCTCTGCACTCACATCAAGACGGCGGACGGCGTGCGCCTCATCACCGACGACGACCGCGCTGAGGCGCTCCAGGCCAACGACCGGCTCGCCAGCGAGGCGCTCCGTGTCATCGCGGTCGCCGAGCGGCCCGTGGCAAGCGGCGAGGAGGCGCAAGACGTCGCGCTGATGGAGTCGAATCTCACGCTTCTCGGCCTCGAGGCGATGCAGGACCCGCCGCGACCCGAGGTCATCGGCGCCGTCACCGAGTGCCACGCGGCCGGCATCCGCATCATCATGATCACCGGCGACTACGGGCTAACCGCCGAGGCGATCGCGCGCAAGATCGGCATCATCACGAGCCCGACTGCGCGCGTCGTGACAGGCGCCATGCTCGAGGCGATGGGTGACGAAGCGCTTGAAGATGCGCTCGGCGGCGAGGTCGTGTTCGCGCGCGTCGTGCCCGAGCACAAGATGCGCATCGCGCAGACCCTGCAATCGATGCACGAAGTCGTTGCGATGACCGGCGACGGAGTCAACGACGCGCCGGCGCTCAAAGCCGCAGATATCGGCATCGCGATGGGCAAGGCCGGCACCGACGTGGCGCGCGAAGCCGCCGACATGATCCTGACCGACGACAACTTCGCATCCATCGTGGCCGCCGTAGAGGAAGGGCGCGCGATCTTCGACAACATCCGGCGCTTCCTGACCTACTTCCAGACCTCGAACGTCGCCGAGATGTTCCCGTTCCTCGCGATGATCTTCCTTCACATCCCGCTGCCGCTCACACTGCTCCAGATCCTGACCATCGACCTGCTGACCGACCAGGTGCCGGCGCTTGCTCTCGGACTCGAACAACCGGAGCCCGGGGTCATGGAGCGCCCTCCGAAGCGGCCGGGCGAGCCGATACTGACGTGCGGCATGATTGTGAAGGCGTACCTGTTCCTCGGCCCGCTCGCAGCAGGCATCGGGCTCTTCGGCTTCTTCTACCGGTACCTCGAAGCGGGGTGGCGCTGGGGCGACTGGGCGGGGATGGCAGCCCTCGGGGCCGGGCCGTCGGGTGCCCTGCCCGCTACCGGCATCTACATGGCCGCCACGACTATGACGCTCACGGGTATTGTCATGGCACAGGTCGGCAATGGCTTCGCGATGCGCACGCACCGGCAGTCGATTCTCAAAGTCGGCTTCTTCTCCAACAAGCTGCGGTGGTGGGGTCTCGGCGCCGAGCTTCTGGGCATCGCGGCCCTGATGTACGTTCCATGGTTGCAGGACATATTCAGCACGGCGCCGCTGACCCTGCACGAGTGGACGATCCTGGCGATGTTCGCGCCGGTGCTTCTGGTGGCCGACGAGATACGGAAGTACTTCCTGCGCAGAACGACGCGCAGGTCCGACAGCGAAGTTGGTATCGCGCGAACTGGGCGCGCACCTGACGTGAAGGCGAGGTGAGACGAGATGCAGAATCGGTTGCACGTGGTCATCGGCGGCTACGGACGAGTCGGTCGCTACCTCGCGCGCATGCTTGAGTCCGAGGGCCATACGGTCTCGGTCATCGACCACGACCCGCTCGTCTTTGACTGCGAAGACGGTCACGACATCATGGGCCAGAAGTTCGTCGGCCCGGTGTTCGACCGTGACGTGCTCGAGGACGCCGGTATTCGCGACGCCGACTGCTTCGCGGCGGTCACGTCGGGCGACAACAGCAACATCGTGGCAGCCCGCACTGCGCGTGAGTACTTCCGCGTACCGCGCGTCATCGCCCGCATCTACGACCCGCAGCGCGCCGAGATCTATCGCGGACTGGGCATATCCACGATCGCATCGGTGACGTGGACCAGCACGCGGCTGCTCGACATGGTCACGCACCCCGAGCTGCACAGCGAGTTCCAGTACGGGAACGCCGAGGTCGAGATGATCGAGGTCACGCTGCCGGCGGCGCTCGCCGGCCACCGCGTCGTGGAGCTCGGCGTGCCGGGCGAGATCGCGGTGTCGGCCATCGTTCGCGCCGGTGAGGCGATACTGCCCGCGGATGGGACGCTGTTCGAGAAGAACGACCGGGTGTACATCAACGTTGTCCGCGAAAGCGCCGAGAAGCTCGAGCGCCTGCTCGGCCTGAAGGAGTAGTGGCGACGATGAACGTACTCATAGTCGGGGCCGGCAAGTCGGGCACGTACCTCGCCGAGAAGCTGCGCGCCAGTCACAAGGTCACCATGGTCGAGTCGAGGCCCGAGCGCGCCGAGTACGTCGCGGCGCGCATGCCCGACGTGCGCGTCTTGCGCGGCGACGGGTGCGAGCCCTCGATGCTCGACCGCGCGGGTGCCGCCAGCGCCGACCTCGTGGCGGCGCTGACCGGCGACGACGAGGACAACCTCGTGGTCTCGTTCCTCTCTAAGACAACGCACCAGGTGCCGATGGTCTTCGCGCGCACCAACCACCCCAAGAACGAGTGGCTCTTCACCAAGACGTGGGGTGTCGACGTGGCGATCTCGACTGCCAGCGTCATCTACAGCCTCATCGAGAAGGAGGTCAGTCTCGGCGACGTGATCACGCTCATGCGCCTGTCGGCGGAGAACATGGTCATCGACGAGCTGACCTTGTCGCCAGACGCGTCTTCGGTCGGCAAGAAGCTCTCCGAGCTCGGCATACCGATGTGCGCACACGTCATGGCCATCATCAGCGGGGGCGAGGTCGTGGTGCCGCGCGGAGACACGGTGCTCAGCGCCGCCGACGAGCTGCTCATCCTGTCGTCGTGCGGGGAAGAGGCCAACCTCCGGCGCGCGTTCGGTGTGAAGCCGGAGCCGCTCTAGCAAGGATCCGCGAGACGCTGTGCTGACGGGTCCATCCTCCCGCCTGCGTGTTCAATGCAGGAGAAGTACCCCTGCCAGCGGAATGTTGCTCAAAGGGGGTCCGCCACGTCGGCGGACGCGGGCGCAACGGAACCGAGGCGCAGGCGCATGAGCGAACAGCACGAGGTATGCGAAGGCGGTCAGTGCGCGTCTCTGGCGCGTGAGCAGGTCTTCGAACTGCTCGGCACCTCGATCTCAGGTCTGACCACAGAGGAGGCCAAGCAGCGACTCGAGCAGTATGGGCCCAACGAGATCCGAGAGATAAAGGGCCGACCGCTCATCTTCAAGTTCCTCGAGAACTTCTACCACCTCTTCGCGATCATGCTCTGGGTCGCCGGTGGCCTGGCCTTCGTCGGCAAGCTGCCCGAGCTCGGTTGGGCGATCTTCGCGGTCATCTTCATCAACGCGTTCTTCTCCTTCTGGCAGGAGTTCAAGGCCGAGAAGGCCACCGAAGCGCTCAAGCGGATGATTCCTCACAAGGCGAAGGTCATCCGAGACGACAAGACGCAGGAGATCCTCGCCGCCCAACTCGTTCCGGGCGACCTCATCGTCCTGGAAGAGGGCGACAACATCTCGGCCGACGCGCGGCTCGTCGAGGAGTTCGAGCTGCGCGCGAACATGGCGACGCTCAACGGCGAGTCCGAACCGGTACGCAAGACCGCCGGTTCGCACGAGGCCGAGAACCTCACTCCCATCGAGATGCCCAACCTCGTGTTCGCCGGGACCTCCGTCGCCTACGGCGGCGGCAAAGCCGTGGTGTACGCGACGGGCATGTCGACGCAGTTCGGCAGAATCGCCGAGCTCACGCAAAGCGTCGAGGCGGAACTGAGCCCGCTGCAAAAGGAGATGGAGAAGGTCACACAACTCGTGGCGGTCATCGCCATGTCGGTGGGCGTCTTGTTCTTCGTACTCGGATACTTCGTCGCAGGTCTCGAACTCATCGAGGGATTCATCTTCTCAGTGGGCATCATCGTTGCGCTCGTGCCCGAGGGGCTGCTGCCCACCGTCACGCTCTCTCTTGCGATGGGCGTCCAGCGCATGGCGAAGCGGCACGCGCTTATCAAGAAGCTCTCATCGGTCGAGACACTTGGCTGCACCACGGTCATCTGCACGGACAAGACGGGCACGCTTACGAAGAACGAGATGACCGTCCGCGACATCTGGGTCAACGGGCAGCACCTCGAGGTATCTGGCAGCGGCTACGCTCCGTCGGGCGAGTTCAATCACGAGGGCAAGCCGCTCACGCAGGGTCAGCGCGACGCGCTGCAGATCCTGATGAGGTCGGCGGCTCTCTGCAACAACGCCCGCCTGATCGAACCGGGAGACGAGGAATCGAGCTGGACCATCCTCGGCGACCCCACGGAAGCATCCTTGCTCGTGGCGGCGAAGAAGGCCGGCTTCGACTACGAGGCTGAGATGCGCTCGGCACGGCGCGTCTACGAGCTGCCGTTCGACTCGGTCCGCAAGCGAATGACGACCATCCACTTGCACAAGATCGGCCGCATCGGTTACGTGAAGGGCGCGCCGAAAGAGGTGCTCGAGCTGTGCACGCGCGTCGCCGTCATCGACGGTGATGAACCGATCACCGCGAAGCAGCGCATCGCGATCATCGCCCAGAACGACGAGTTCGCACGAAACGGCCTGCGGGTGCTGGCGATGGCGTATCGGCCCATCGGCGAAGACGAGCAGGAGTTCTCGGCCGAGCGCACCGAGAAGGACCTGGTGTTCGTCGGACTGATGGCGATGATGGATCCGCCGCGAGACGAAGTGGCGGTAGCCGTCCAGGAGTGTGCGACCGCTGGCATCGACATCATCATGATCACCGGCGACTACGGGCTCACCGCTGAGTCCATCGCACGACGCATCGGCATCGTCAAAGGTGACCAGGCACGCATCATCACCGGTAACGACCTCAACGACCTGTCCGATGACCAGCTGGCCGAGATCCTAGCTGCCAAGAACGTGCTCTTCGCGCGCGTCTCACCCGAGCACAAGATGCGCATCGCCATCGTGCTCAAGAGCATGGGCCATGTCGTGGCCATGACCGGCGACGGGGTCAACGACGCGCCGGCCCTCAAGGTCGCCGACATCGGCGTGGCGATGGGTATCGCCGGTACCGACGTGGCCAAAGAGGCCGCGGACATGATCCTGACCGACGACAACTTCGCGAGCATCGTGCACGCGATCGAAGAGGGGCGCGCGGTCTACGACAACATACGCCGGTTCGTCGCCTACATCTTCACGAGCAACATCCCCGAGCTTGTACCGTTCGTGCTCTTCGTCCTATTCAAGGTGCCGCTCGCTTTGACGATCATGCAGATCCTCGCCATCGATCTTGGCACCGACATGCTGCCGGCCCTTGCGCTTGGCACCGAGGCGCCAGAGCCGGGCATCATGAACCGGCCGCCGCGCTCTCAGAAGGAGCGGCTGGTCAACCCGGCGCTACTCGTTCGCTCTCAGATCTTCCTTGGTAGCATTCAGGCGGCCGCTGCGATGCTGGCGTTCTACTTCCTGTTCTGGTCCAAAGGATGGCGGCCGGGCATGAACATGTACGCGTTCGGTGCGATCGTCGTGGGCGGGTCCACCGTCTACATCCTTGCCACGACGATGACGCTCGGCGCCGTCATGACGACCCAGATCGGCAACGGGTTCGCGCAGCGCACTAACGTGGAATCGATCTTCAAGGTCGGCTTTCTCACCAACCGCTTCCTCTTGTGGGGAGTCGCCGCCGAGATCTCGATAGTCGCTGCGCTTATGTACGTGCCTGTTCTCGCTCACGCGTTCAATCTCGGGCCGATCGACCTGTGGCCCGACTGGGCGTTCCTGTTCGCGCTCGCGCCGACGCTCTTGATCGCCGACGAGATCCGCAAGCTCATTGTCCGACGGCGCAGGGCGCGCCACGCAGAAGCGGGGAACGATACTTCTATAGGCAACACGCCGGCCACGGCTCAGCTTGCGGCTGGGGAGGAGACAGCGTGAAAGTCATCATCGGAGGGTGCGGGCGTGTCGGTGCGTTGCTCGCGACGAGGTTCTCGGCAGCCGGAAACGAGGTCGTCGTCATCGACAAGAACGCCGCCGCGTTCAGGCGGCTCGGGAAAGGATTTGACGGCACCACCTTGCGGGGCATGGTGTTCGACTACGACACGCTCACGAAAGCGGGCGTCGATCGCGCCGACGCGTTCATCGCGGTCACGAGCGGCGACAACTCCAACGTCGTCTCGGCGACCGTGGCCCGCGAGATCTACCGGGTGCCCAAGGTTGTCGCTCGCATCTTCGACCCGCGACGCGCCGAGATATACCGGCGGCTTGGCATCCAGACGGTGTCATCGGTCACCTGGGCCGCCAACGAGATCGTCTCGCTCGTCGTCCACCAGCAGCTGGTGCGTGACGTCACCCTGGGCGACGGCGAGGTGCAGCTCGTGAAGACGTCGCTCCCGCCGAGGCTCACCGGGCGGACCGTCGCCGATCTGACAAGCCCCGGCGAGATTCTGCCTATCGCCATCGTGCGCGCCGGTAGCTCGTTCATCCCCGCGTCGGGTTCCGTGTTCCACGACGGAGACATCATCGAGGTCGCCGTACTCACCACCGCTATGGACCGTTTCGACAGAATGATCACCCCCTAGGAGGTTGCCATGTACGTAGTCGTGGTCGGTGGGGGCAAGGTCGGATCCCACCTCGCAAAGGTACTGGCCAGTGAAGGCAAGCAGGTCGCTCTCGTGGAGTTCGATCCTGACAGGTGCAGCCGCCTCGAAGAGACCATTCCCAACGTGACGGTCATCTGCGGTGACGGAGATGAGCCCTACGTGCTCGATGACGCGAACGCCCGCAACGCCGACGCAATCGTCGCGGCAACCGGACATGACGAGGACAACCTCGTCGTGTGTCTGCTCGGCAAGCTGGAGTACAACGTGCCGCTCACCGTGGCGCGCATCAACAACCCGGCAAACGAGTGGCTCTTCACCGAGGCGTTCGGCGTCGACGTGCCGGTATCCAACACGAGCATGATCGTTGCGGCGCTTGAAGAGTGCGTCGACGGGGCCTGTAAGTGAGCGGGTGCGTCTCCTCGGCGGTGGCTTGAGCGGCTGAGAAATCGGGTATCTCGTCACAGTTACGCATGGAGCGAACGCGAGTTGCGAAAAACTCGCGCATTCCGCTCATGGGCTCTCCTGCAAAGGACGATAAAGCGTAGGTAGGAGCACTGCGTTGCCCCTAAGGGGTCTTGAAAGTGGCTGAATATCGTTCGTCGACAGTGGTTCGAGGTCTCGTATGCCTCGCAGGGAGTCTGGCGCTTTTCGCAAGCATCACCAGCCCGCTACTGGCCCACACGAACGAATCGGTTTCTGTGTTGACCACGGTCAACAGAAAGGTGGTCTGGCAGGCCACCGACGCTGGCGTGACAGTGAGTGGCAACACCTCCTGGGCGCTGTACGCCGAGACGCCACAAGGCACTATCCGGGTCCTCGGGCAGAAGACCGCCGCGCAAGCCGTCAACTTCCCTGAAGGAACAACGACCTACACGATCGTCGCCGAGTAGAGGCGGCAGCCTCCTCAAGTCGCGGCATTCCCTCCTGTATCAACTGCGTGAAGCTGTGCGACAATCCCTAGCGAAGCTGGATCGCGCCTGCGAAAGTGGTGCACCTCCGATGCGTGAAGCATTCCTCGCTGCCCTCATCATCTCGTGCCTTGCGGTCTCCGGCTGCAGCGCCTCCGAGCCAAACGCCGCGTCCTCACCTGCTCCCTCGGCGGGGATGGGGATGGGGGGCGGCGCGACCGGCCAGGGGGGAAACGTGATGACGGGGGCGGTTGCCGCGTCGTCGAATGCCGCGCTGGACGTGGGCTCGGCAGGGGAGACGGCCAGCGGCATCGTGGTGGATCGAGTCCTCGCGCCCGCTGACGGGTGGGTCGTGGTCCGCTCCACAGTGCCCCCCGGCGCGGTCATGGGAGCGGCTCGGGTTGCCAAGGGCGTGAGCCGCAACGTCGCGGTCAAGCTGACCGCCGTGGACGCGCTGGACGTGCGCGTGGCGCTGCATGTCGATCGCGGGAACACCGGCGTGCTGGACTTCGATGCGGCTCGACCCGACAGGAGTTCCGACAGGCAGGTGTTCGTGGCCGGCGTTGCGTTGGAGCGTCCGGTTCGCCTTGAGCGCTTCGGCGTGACGGTTGAAGCACACAGCGCTTCGCTTGTGGTGAGGGACCAGTCGGCGCAGCGCGGGGCACTCACGTTGGAGTACCTGCTGCTGCCGGGTCCGTCGTGGGTTTCGGTGCGATTGCTGGAAGACGGCGTCCCAGGACGGCAGGTCGGGCTTGCAAGCGCCGCTGCCGGCGAGTACCAGCAGTATCGAGTCCCGCTAAGCGAGACGGTTCGCGGCAAGGATGTCGTCGTGGCGCTGATTGCCGACAGGGGCCGCAGTGGGCGGTTCGAGTACCAGACCGGCGACCCGCTCGGCTCGCCGGATCAGCCCTATGTCTCGGCCGGGCTCATCGCCTCTCAGCGCGCTCGAATCAAGTAGTCCCCCGCGCGGTCCGTGCGAGACCGAGGACTAGAACTGACCAGTCGGTCGGTACGTTCGTCGGGTAATACTGTGATTCGTCGAGGACCCCTCAACCCGCGTGGTTTCTTCGTGTAACTTTTGTGACGTAGTGGTATGTCACTACAGGTACGTGCAGAAGGATGCTGGAATTGCGCGGTAACGCTTCCCGTTCGCTGCCGGTTTGATGGCAACAAGAAGGAGAGTGCGAAAATGAATCGATGGAGGATCGACTCACTGGCGAGGGGGGCGCTGATCGCGCTTCTGCTCGCGTTCGGATTGGCGATAGGGAGCTTCGTCACCTCGCCCGACACAGGGCAGGCCGCGACCGAGAAGGTCGCCGCTCAGGCCAAGGTAGACCGCATCGCCGCGTCCCGGATCACCCAGGAACAGCGCGACACCGCCGCCGCGCGGGTCAAGCTCATGCAGAAAGTGACCGACCAGCTGTCGGCCACAGGTACAACAGGCGCGACGGGGCGCAGGATGGCAGCCGCGATGGCGGTTCCGGGTCCCGGTGGCGTACCCGACTACTTCGGGTTGACCCCGAACTGGGCGTACAGCCCGCTTCTACGCAAGTTCGTGGACACCCTTCCCGGGCTGGGGCCGACAAACGCCAACAACCTTGGCAACTACATACCAGTGGCCAAGCCGGATACCATCACGTATCCCGGCTCGGACTACTATGTCATTGAGTTGCGCCAGTACACCCAGCAGATGCACTCGGATCTTCCGCCGACGACGCTTCGCGGCTATGTGCAGACCAACAAGGGAACCGACTCCGGCGGAGCCAACACGCTGAACCCAGATCCGATTCACTATCTTGGACCGATCATCGAGGCGAGGAAGAATCGCCCCGTTCGCGTGAAGTTCACCAACAAGCTTCCCGTGGGTGCCGGCGGAGACCTCTTCATCCCGGTCGACACGAGCGTCATGGGCGCCGGCATGGGTCCCGACGAAACGACGATGTTCACGCAGAACCGCGCGACGCTGCACCTCCATGGAGGAATAACCCCGTGGATCAGTGACGGCACGCCGCATCAGTGGATTACGCCAGCCGGAGAGGACACCCCATACCCCAAGGGCGTCAGCGTCAAGAACGTCCCGGATATGCCCGACCCCGGTGATGGCTCGATGACGTTCTTCTACTCCAACCAGCAGAGCGCGCGCATGCTCTGGTACCACGACCACAGCTACGGCATCACCCGCCTCAACGTGTACGCGGGCGAGGCCTCAGGCTACATGCTCACCGACGACACCGAGCAGGAGCTCATCGCCAACGGGACCATCCCGTCGGAGCAGATCCCGCTGATCATCCAGGACAAGACCTTCGTTGATGCCGACACCATCTTGACCACGGATCCCACGTGGAAGTGGGGCACCACGGCACCGGTGCCGAACACGGGCGACCTGTGGGTTCCTCACGTGTACGTACCTGCACAGAACCCCGCCCTCATCGATGGCATCAACCCGACGGGTCGCTGGCACTACGGTCCGTGGTTCTGGCCCCCCGCATCGGGTGTTCGCAACCCGCCAGTACCCAACCCTTACTACGACCCCATCAACGCTCCGTGGGAAAACGAGCTCATGCCCGCGACCCCCAACCCTTCGATGGGCATGGAGAACTACAACGACACCCCGATCGTGAACGGCACGGCCTATCCGAGGCTGGACGTTCAGCCGAAGGCGTACCGTTTCCGCATCCTCAATGCCGCGAACGACCGCTTCTTCAACCTCCAGATGTATGTAGCCGATAGCACCGTGACCTCGAGCGACGGGCGCACCAACACCGAGGTCAAGATGGTTCCCGCCGTCCCCACGGCCGGCTTCCCCGAGCTGTGGCCGGTTGACGCCCGCGAGGGCGGCGCGCCGGACCCCGCGACCGCTGGTCCTGTGTGGATCCAGATCGGCACGGAGAGCGGATTCCTCCCCAAGCCGGCGATCATTCCCCAGCAGCCGGTCACCTGGAACATGGACCCGACCATGTTCAACGTGGGCAACGTCCAGGACCACAGTCTGCTGATCGGCACCGCCGAGCGTGCTGACGTGGTCGTTGACTTCTCCCAGTACGCCGGCAAGACGCTGATCCTCTACAACGATGCGCCGACGGCGTTCCCTGCTCTCGACCCGCGCACCGACTATTTCACGGGCGATGCCGACCACACCGATACCGGTGGTACGTTGTCGACGCAGCCCGGGTTCGGTCCCAATACGCGTACGGTCATGCAGATCAAAGTCGCGGCCGCCGCACCAGCTGCTCCCTACGACCTTGCTGCGCTCAACGCCGCATTCGCGTCGACCGCAACCACCCAAGGCGTCTTCGCCAAGTCGCAGAACCCGATCCTCGTCCCGGATGCTCGGTACAACTCGGCCTACAACGACACGTTCAAGGCCGACACGTACGTACGCATCTTCCAGAACAAGCACACGTTCAAGACGCTCGACAGCACGACGGTGACCATGCCTCTCGAGCCCAAGGCTATCCAGGACGAGATGGGCGAGACCTTCGATCCTGACTTCGGCCGTATGAGCGGGAAGTTGGGCCTGGAGCTGCCGAACACCACCGCCGGCAACCAGAACTTCATGCTGTACGGGTTCATCGACCGCCCGACCGAGGTGCTCAACGACTCGTTGACGCCGCTCTCGACTATCGGCGCCGACGGCACCCAGCTGTGGAAGATCACGCATAACGGCGTGGATACGCACACGATCCACTTCCACCTCTTCGACGTGCAACTCATCAACCGGGTCGGCTGGGACGGCTTCATCAGGCCTCCTGACGACAACGAACTGGGCTGGAAGGACACCATCCGGGTCAGCCCGCTCGAGGACACGATCGTCGCCCTCAAGCCGGTCGCACCGAAACTCAACTTCGGAATGCCGGACAGCATCCGTCCGCTCAATCCTGCGGCGCCGCTCGGCTCGACCATGGACTTCTCCAGCCTCGACCCGCTGACCGGGCAGCCCATCACCCCGCCCGTCACCAACGAGATGTACAACTTCGGCTGGGAGTACGTGTGGCATTGCCACATCCTCAGCCACGAAGAGATGGACATGATGCGGCCGATCAAGGTCAACGTCGCACGCTCTCTGTCGGCTACCCCGTCGCTGGTAGCGACCGGCCTCCCGGGTTCCGACGTGACGCTGAGCTGGACGGACCCGACGCCGGCGAACGATCCCGCGACGCTCGGCAACCCTGCCAACGAAATCGGATTCCGCGTTGAGCGGGCCGATCGCACCTCGGACGGCACGGTCGGTCCATTCGTGGCGATCGGCGGAGCTATGGCGAATCAGACCAGCTTCGTTGACACCACGACGGTCGATGGCCGCGGCTATCAGTACGTGGTCATCGCATTCAACGCTGCCGGTGACACCGTCTCGAACGCGGTCAATGTCGCTCCTGCGGCGTACTTCACCAGCTACATGATCACCCCCAGCGCTGGCGCGGGCGGCATCATCGCGCCTGCCACGATCCAGTACGTGGCCACCGGCTCTGATAGCGCGACCTTCACCATCACGCCGAGCACCGGCTACCACATCGCGGACGTGACTGTGGATGGCGTCTCGGTGGGAGCCGTCGCAGCCTACAAGTTCACCAACGTCGTGTTCGACCACACGATCGCCGCGACCTTTGCGATCAATACCTACACGATCACGCCGTCCGCTGGCGCGAACGGCTCGATCGGCCCGTCGGCACCGCAGACGGTGAACCACGGTGCTGACAGTGGCGCGTTCGCAATCGCGCCGAGCACCGGCTATCACATCGCCGATGTGAAGGTCGACGGCGTGTCGGTCGGCGCGGTGAGCACCTACACGTTCACCAACGTCACCGCGAACCACACGATCGCTGCGACCTTTGCGATCGATACCTACACGATCACGCCGTCCGCTGGCGCGAACGGCTCGGTCGCCTCGTCGGCACCGCAGACGGTGAACCACGGTGCTGACAGTGGCGCGTTCGCAATTGCGCCGAGCATCGGCTATCACATCGCCGATGTGAAGGTCGACGGCGTGTCGGTCGGCGCGGTGAGCACCTACACGTTCACCAACGTCACCGCGAACCACACGATCGCTGCGACCTTTGCGATCGATACCTACACGATCACGTCTTCTGCTGGCGCGAACGGTTCGATCGCCCCGTCGGCACCGCAGACGGTGAGCCACGGTGCTGACAGTGGCGCGTTCGCCATCTCGCCGAGCACCGGCTACCACATCGCCGATGTGAGAGTCGACGGCGTGTCGGTCGGCGCTTTGAGCACCTACACGTTTACCAACGTCACCGCGAACCACACGATCAGCGCCACGTTCGCCGCGAACGCCAAGACCGCCTCGCTGACGTCGATCAACGCGTCGGCGACGACCATTAGGTACGGCAGCACGGTCCGCCTGTTCGGCTACGTAGTGCCCAACGCTCAGGGTCAGCAGGTGACCATTCAGCGCTATCTCGGGGCGGGTCGCTGGGCGAACTTGACCACGGCCACGCTTGCCACGAACAGCTCGTACACGCGCACGATCTCCAAGATGAGTCGGGGCACCTGGTACTTCCGAACCGTCTACTCGGGTACCACCACTGTCGCCGGCTCGACCTCCCGCTACGTGAAGGTCGTCGTCAGGTAGTGCTCGGACTCACCTGAGTTCGGTTCATGCTCACACGCGGAGGGCGGGCCAACAGGCTCGCCCTCTTCGCGATGGCCCACGGCCCGCATGTTGTGTTGCGCGCTCTGGGCGCACCCGTGCCGCATCGTCGGCTACAATGACCCTGCCGCCCGTTGCGATCCTCTGAGGAGCCGCTTCCATGCCCGAATCGCTGTCGCTTGAACTCGCCCCTAAGCTTGCTGTCGAACTCGGGCTCAAGCTCGACGAGTACGAGAAAGTCGTCGAGATACTCGGGCGCGTCCCGAGTCTCACGGAGCTGTACATGTACTCGCTCATGTGGAGCGAGCACTGCAGCTACAAGCACTCGCGCAAAGCGCTGCGCATGTTCCCGACAACCGGCGAGCACGTGCTGCAGGGCCCGGGCGAGAACGCCGGTGTCATCGGCGTGGGGGATGGCTGGGCGGTCGCCTTCAAGATGGAGTCGCACAACCACCCGAGCGCCATCGAGCCCTATCAGGGTGCTGCGACCGGCGTAGGCGGCATCATCCGTGACATCTTCACGATGGGCGCGCGTCCCATCGCTTCCCTCAACTCCCTGCGCTTCGGCACGCTCGACAAGCCGCGGCAGCGTTACCTCTTCGAAGGCTCCGTAGCCGGCATCGGTGGGTACGGCAACTGCCTCGGCGTGCCCACCGTGGGCGGCGAGGTGTACTTCGAGGAGGCCTACGAAGGCAACTGCCTCATCAACGCGATGTCGCTCGGCGTCATGCGCGAGGACCGGATCATGCTCGCTGTGGCGGCGGGTCCGGGCAACCTCGTGCTGCTCATCGGCTCGACCACCGGCCGGGACGGCATCGGCGGCGCGTCGGTGCTCGCGAGCCAGGAGTTCGACGAGCGCGCTGAAGACAAGCGTCCGGCCGTGCAGGTGGGCGATCCCTTCGAGGAGAAGCTGCTCATCGAGTGCTGTCTCGAGCTGCTCGACCAGGGGCTGTTGCTCGGACTCGGCGACCTGGGCGCAGCGGGACTCACCTCATCGGCGAGCGAGATGGCATCGCGCGGCGGCGTGGGGCTCGACATCGACGTGACGAAGATCCCGGCGCGCGAAGACGCGATGAAGCCTTTCGAGTTCATGGTCAGCGAGTCCCAGGAGCGCATGCTCGGGGTGCTCGAGCCCAGCCAGTACGACGCGGCCAAGGCCATCTGCGACAAGTGGGGCCTGCGCGCCACCGTGATCGGTACGGTCACCGACACCGGCCGCTTCGTGGTGCGCGAAGGCGACACGGTCGTTGCCGATATGCCCGCAGCCACGCTCGCTCACGACGCTCCCATCTACGACCCGGCCATGGAGCGCCCGGCCTACCTTGACGAGGTCCAGGCGTTCGATCCCATGACGCTTGAGATGCCGTTCGATCCCACGACGCTCTCCGAGGTGCTGCTCGGCCTGCTCGCGAGTCCTAACATCTGCTCGCGCCGCTGGATATGGGAGCAGTACGACCATCAGGTCATGCTCAACACCGTGGTGCTTCCCGGCAGCGACGCAGCGGTGCTGCGCATCGGCGACGAGGGCCGCGGCATCGCGGTAAGCTCCGACTGCAACGGCCGCTACTGCTACCTCGACCCCTACGTAGGCGCGCAGATTGCGCTGGCGGAGGCGTCGCGCAACGTGTCGTGCTCCGGTGGAGATCCCGCCGCGATCACCGACTGCCTGAACTTCGGCAATCCCGAGAAGCCCGAGGTGTTCTACACCTTCCATGAGGCGATCCGCGGCCTTTCCGACGCGTGCAAGGCGTGGAACATCCCGGTCGTGAGCGGCAACGTGAGCTTCTACAACGAGTCGTTCGGCTCGCCGATCTACCCCACACCCACCGTGGGCCTCGTTGGCGTGATGGACGATGTCACCAAGAACGCCACCTCGGGCTTTAAGGACGAGGGCGACGTCGTCTTCCTCATCGGCGAGTCGCTGGCCGAGCTCGGCGGCAGCGAGTACCTCAAAGTCGAGCACGGCATGGTCTCCGGGCGCCCGCCCGCGCTCGACCTGCAGCTCGAGCGCGACGTTCAGCAGGCGTGCCTCGCCGGAATACGCGCCGGCCTCGTGAAGAGCGCGCACGACTGCTCGGAAGGTGGCTTGGCGGTCACACTCGCCGAGAGCTGCCTCGCGGGTCGTATCGGCGCTGACATCCACCTGCACGACGAGCTTCACCCAGTCGCCTCGCTCTTCGGCGAGACGCAGTCACGCATCGTCGCCACGGTCGCCGAAGCGCACGCCGAGCAGTTCGTGGAGCATCTTCTCGGCCACGAGGTCCCCTACAGCGTGCTCGGAACGGTGGGCGGGGAGCGCCTGACCATCTGCGAGCGCCTCGACCTTTCGCTCGACGACCTGATGGCGGCGTTCGAGCCCACGCTCGAAGCGCTCGTGCACGGAGAGATCCAGTCGGAGGAAATCTTCGAGGGATAGCGAGACAAAGCGTTCGTGCGGCTGTCGCGGCACGGTCTTTGCGCCGATAGAGGGTAAGTACGCCGAGTAGCTTTCCCCTGCGTCGCATTGAGGTGCTCTCTCGTGGCAAGACCCGGAACCGCCGTGTTCGCCGCCTTCGCTGTTGCCGCGTACGCGGTCGCGCTCTTGGTTCTGCCCCAGGCCGCATCGGCGATGGTGATTCGAATGGACCTTTCCGATCTGGCGCGCTCGGCAGATAGCGTCGTCATCGCGCGCGTTTCGAACCACTCGTCGCGTGCGGTCGGTCCCATGGTGTGGCGCACCCGCAAGATCGTGAGCGACTCGCGCATCCGGGTACAGCGCGTGCTCAAGGGCGCACGGTCCCTCGACGTGACCGTCACGCAACCCGGTGGGCGCATCGGCGACAAGACGCTCGTCGTCAGCGACCTCGCTGAGTTTCGACCCGGAGAGCGAGCAGTGCTCTTCCTCAACGCGCAAGGCGGCGTGGTAGGAGGCTATCAGGGCAAACTCGACATCGTCGGCGACCAGGTGCCCGCGCTGGGCCTTTCACTTGCCCAGGTCATCGGGCGCGTTCGTGCCGACAACGGATTGCCGGCGCTGCCATCTCGCGAAGTTGCGGCGCTGTCGCAGCCAGCGACGGCTGCTGCAGAAGTCGCGGCCCCGTCTGTCTCGGCGCTGACAATCGGGCTGACAGTCTCGCGCATCACACCCGGTGGTTTGAACGCCGGTATCGGAGACCAGGTGCTGATCACCGGGACCGGGTTCGGCGCGGCAGCCGGCACGGTGACGTTCCCCGATGGGCGCGGCTACCTTGTCGATGAGTCGAAGCGAATCGTGTCGTGGACCGATTCGGCCATCGTGTGCGAAATCCCGCAGTACGCACAGTCGGGCTCGGTCGTCGTGACGCGGGCCGGGGCGACTGCAAGCGGGAGCTTCTTTTACAGGACGGGGTTCAGCACCGACGGTTCGCGCTGGGCCGATCCCGCCGTCTCGTACCGCATCAACGAGAACTCGCCCGACCTCACGGGTGAGGGCGCTGCGATCCAGCGGGCGTTCGCGACGTGGAACGCCGACGGTTCGCGCTTCCGTTTCAGCTACTCCGGGACGAACTCGTCAACCGCGGCGATTCCGCCGCTCGACGGCTTCAACGACGTCTACTTCGCCAGTACCGGTTTTGGCGATCCCAACATCGTGGCGTGGAACCAGATCTGGCTCGACCGCACCGGCAATATCATCGAGTCGGACGTCATCTTCAACGACGCGACCGCGCCGTTTGGCGACGGTGCCGTTCCAGGTCGCCTCGACGTGGAGACGGTTGCTCTGCACGAACTCGGCCATACGCTGTGCATCGACGACCAGTACGGCGACTACGTCTACAACGAAGTGATGGGGGCGGCCGTCGTCGGGCAGACGCGCCGTGTTCTGTCGCAGGTCGAAAGGGACGGCGCGCTCTATCTCTACGATGGCCCGACGCGTCCCGCCGTCACATCCTCGAGCCACCCGCTGCAGACGGCATGGTACGCATCGACGACGGCTTCGCTCAGCTTCGCCTCGAGAGCGCCCGCTCCGGCTGTGGTCGCCGGCTACAGCTACGTGGTCGACGCCTCTCCCGTTACGATCCCGGACACGTCCGTGGAGGGGCCGGAGGCCAGCTACGCGGCCAGCGGCCTTATCGATGGCGTCCAGTGGTTCCACGTGCGGGCCGTGACCTCGGGCGGAGTGTGGGGGCCGACGACTCACTACCAGCTCAACATCGACGCCGCAGGTGGCGTGGCCGAGGCTTCTGCCCTGACCCTGCTGGCTCCAACCACCGTGAAGTATGCAGCGACCGCCACGCTCTCAGGACATCTGAGCGCGCTGGTGAACGGCGCGCTCGCCGGCGTCGCCGTGTCGCTTGAGGCGATGCCCTACGGCTCGGTCGCCTTCACGCCGGTGGACTCGGCGAACACGGATGCTGCGGGAAACTACACGTTCGCGGTCAGGCCGACCGTGCGGACCAGCTACCGCGTGGTGTTCGCCGGCGATGCGCGGTTCCTGCGGGGCCAGAGCGTCGCGCGCACCATCCTTCCGGCCGCATGGGTCTCGAGGCCGTATGCGCCAGCGTCTGTGAGTCGTGCGCGTTCCTACACCATTCACGGCTACCTCAAGCCGAAGCACGCCAGCGGCACCTCAGTCGTGCGCGTCTATCGCTGGCGCTGGAACGGCAGTCGCTGGGTCAGCTACGGCTACGTGTACGCGCGGGCGAGTGCCACGGCGGCATACCCCAGCTACACGAAGTACTCCGTCGCCTTGCGGTTCCCGTACGCGGGCAGGTGGCGCGTGGGCGCGTATCACGCGGACGCCGCTCATGCGGGCACGTGGGCAGGCGGATACGACTACGTCACCTCGAAGTAGACGACCGCCTAGCTGAGCCGCTCGGACGCCTTCCGGCGACCGCAAGGCGGGTCCGAATCGTGCTAGACTTTGCGCGTTCGCACCCCCAAATGGACGCGAGGCCACAAGCCGCATGACCTGCGACCCCCAAGAGCACCAGATTCTCGACGAACGCCCCGACCGCCCCGAAGAGGCCTGCGGCGTCTTTGGTGTGTACGCTCCCGGTGAAGACGTGGCTCGCCTGACCTACTTCGGGCTGCACGCGCTGCAGCATCGCGGCCAGGAGTCTGCCGGCATCGCGGTGGGCGACAACGACACCGTCACCGTCACCAAGAACCTCGGCCTGGTGAGTCGCGTGTTTCGCGAGAGCGACCTCGACTCTCTGACCGGCGACGTCGCGATCGGGCATACGCGCTACTCGACCACCGGCTCCTCCACGAGCTGGGAGAACGCGCAGCCGCACCTGTCGGCCATCGGCCATCAGGTCGTTGCGCTCGCGCACAACGGCAACCTCGTGAACACAGCGGTGCTGCGCGACGCGCTCCACGACAAAGGGCTGCGCTTCCGTTCCACCACCGACTCCGAGGTCATGACGACGCTCGTGGGCTACTTCACGCAGAAAGAGCACCACATCCGCGAAGGCATTCGCGAGACGATGAAGCTCATCCGCGGCGCGTTCGCCGTGGTCATGGTCACCGAAGACGCGCTGTACGCGTTCCGCGACCCGCACGGCGTCCGCCCGCTCGTCCTGGGCAAGCTGCCCGACGACCGCGGCTGGATCGTCTCGAGCGAGACCTGCGGCTTAGACATCGTCGGCGCCGAGTTCGTGCGCGACGTGGCGCCGGGCGAGATGCTCAAGATCAGCCGCGAGGGGGTCGAAGCCGAGCAGGCCATCCCCGCCGAGAAGCCCTCGCTGTGCATGTTCGAGTTCGTGTATTTCGCACGGCCCGACTCCGACATGTATGACTGCAGCCTCTACGAGGCCCGTCGCAACATGGGTGCCGCGCTGGCGCTTGAGGCGCCCGCCGAGGCGGACATGGTCATGGGCGTGCCCGACTCCGGCATCCCGGCGGCCGTCGGGTTCGCAGCGGCCAGCGGCATTCCCTACGGTGACGGCCTGGCGAAGAACCGCTACGTCGGCCGTACCTTCATCAGCCCGAGCCAGACGCTGCGCCAGCAAGGCATCCGGCTGAAGCTCAACCCGCTCAAGCATGTGATTCGCGGCAAGCGGCTCGTGGTCGTTGACGATTCGATCGTGCGTGGCAACACGACCAAGAAGCTCGTCGAGCTTCTGCGCGACGCCGGAGCCGCCGAGGTGCATATGCGCATCACCTCTCCTCCGGTGCAGTGGCCGTGCTTCTACGGCATCGACACCGACACGCAAGACCAGCTCATCGGCGCTGTGAAGTCCGTCGAGGAGATCCGCGAGCATGTCGGCGCTGACTCGCTTGCCTATCTGTCGCTTCCCGCGATGGTGGCAGCAACAGGCACACCGGGCGACGCGTTTTGTCTTGCATGCTTCAACGGCGACTACCCCATCGATATCCCGGACGGCGTGAAGCGCGGCAAGCTCGCGCTCGAAGCCGGCGAGTAGAGGAGCCCTTCATGCCTGAGGACCGCACCCCCGTCACCTACCGCGACAGCGGTGTCGACACGGCCGAGGGCGCGCGCGCCGTCGAGGGCATCCGCGAGGCCGTGCGCTCCACCTACCGCCCCGAGGTCATCGGCGACATCGGCGGCTTCGGCGGGCTGTTCTCGGCTGCCGCGTTCAAGCAGATGGCCGACCCGATCATGGTGTCGGGCACCGACGGCGTGGGCACCAAGCTCAAGCTCGCGCAGCTGCTGAATCGCCACGACACCGTGGGGATCGACCTGGTCGCCATGTGCGCCAACGACATCATCGTGACCGGCGCCGAGCCGCTCTTCTTCCTTGACTACGTCGCCGTGGGTAAGCTCGACGCCGACCGGATGAGCGCGATCGTCGGCGGCATCGCTGAAGGGTGCCGCCAGGCCGGCTGCGCGCTCATCGGCGGGGAGATGGCCGAGCATCCCGGCACCATGGATCCGGGCGACTACGACCTGTCCGGATTCTGCGTCGGCGTGGTCGACCGCCCCAAGATGGTCGACGGCTCAGGCGTGGGGCCCGGAGACGTCGTGCTAGGCCTCGCATCGAGCGGCCTTCACTCCAACGGATTCTCGCTCGTGCGCCGCGTGCTCGTCGACGGCCACGAAGCTGAGCTCGATCTGGCGCGCCTCGACCTGGGCGGCGCGACGCTTGCCGACGCGCTGCTCGAGCCGACCCGCATCTACGCCTCGTCCGTCCGCGCGCTGCTCGACTCCGGCGTGCCCGTCAAGGCGATGGCGCACATCACCGGCGGCGGCATCACTGAGAATCTCGACCGCGTGCTGCCCGAGAGCTGTGACGCCGTGATCGTCACCGGTTCGTGGCCGGTGTCCAGTGTCATCGAGCTCGCGGTTCAGGCCGCGGCACTTCCCGCCGATGAGGCCCTGCGCACCTTCAATATGGGGCTGGGCATGATGTTGGTATTCGATTCCAAGCATGCGCCCGAGGCCGCTGTTGTGCTGCGCGCTGCCGGCGAGAAGGTGTTCGAGGTGGGTGAGATCGTCGCGGGCGAGGGAAAGGTGCGCTACCGATGAAGCTCCTCTTGGGTGTTCTTCTCTCCGGTTCGGGCACCAACCTGCAGGCGATCATCGATGCGTGCGAGTCCGGCGCGATCGACGCGCAGATCGCCGTAGTCATCTCCAGCCACGAAGGCGCTCGCGGCCTCGACCGAGCGCGCAAGCACGGCATCGACGCCGTCTTCATCGATCGGGACGCCTACACGTTCCCGCGCGAGTACAACGCCGCAATTCGCGATGAGCTGCGCCGCCACGCCGTCGGGTGGGTGGTGATGGCAGGCTACATGCGTCTGCTCGGCCGAGAAGTCCTCGATTTCTACCCGAACCACGTCCTCAACCTGCACCCGGCGCTGCTCCCGAGCTTCCCCGGAGCCGACAGCATCCGCGACGCGTTCGACGCCGGTGTGAAGGTCACGGGTGTGACGGTGCATCTGGCCAACGAGCACTTCGATGAGGGCCCGATCATCGCGCAGGAAGCGGTCATCATCGCCGAGGACGACACGCTCGAGTCGCTCGAGGCCAAGATCCACGAGGTCGAGCACCGCATCTACCCGGCCGTGATCGGTCTGATCGCCGAGGGCCGCGTGGACTTCTCGGGCCGCAAGGTCAAGATCCTGCCGCCGGCGTGACCCGCACCGCTCCGACGGTCGTTCTGCGCGAGACCTGTCGCGTCACGTCGGGCCGTGTGGCGCTGTGGCCGTGGCATCGGGCGCGGCTTGCGGCGGGCGGGTGTGACGAGGCGATGCTGCTCCGCGCCGACGGGCTCGTGCGCGCGGCTGCGGTCGAGTGGGCGAGCGCGCCCACGCGCAGAGCGCGGCTCACCGTGCTCGCCAGTCCCGATGGCCACGTGGCAGTCGACGTCGCCCAGCGGCTCTCCTCGCTCGATGTGCCCGGCGGTGTCATCGCCGTACGCGTCGACGTCGGCTCCGTGCCGGTTCTGCCGCCCGGCCCCGCCAAGCCCGCCGACCGCGCGTTCTACGACGTCGCGCACCGCGCGGCGTACGCCCTACGCGGCCACCAGGCCGTGCTGGTGACGCCCGATGGCCTCGTGGCCGATGGCAGCACCGCGACGCTCTGGATCGCCGAGAGCGGCGCGCTCGTGACACCGCCGGCACCTCCCGCGATTCCCGGCGTGGCGCGCGCGTTCGTTCTCGCGAGCGCGCAGCGCGCAGGGCTGGCTGTGCGCGTCGAGCCGCTGACGTGGGCGCGCTTCGAGGCCGCAGACGAGGCGTTCTTCACCAACGCGTTCGGCGGGGTCGCGCGGGTGCGGGGCCGGGGCGGTCGCCTGCATGCGCGCGTGGCCGAGTTGTTCGCGGCGGCCTGGAGCCAAACCAGCCGATAACCTTCCCATTGCATACTCGCCCCTGTATATTCACAAGCATTCGGCGTCTGATCGTCGAACTGGGATACAGGGGAAGGGATTCCATGAAGCACACAACCCGCAAGCTCGCTGCTGTGACACTGATTGCCACGCTCTGCGCCGTGTTCGCCACCGGATGCTCGGCCAAGACAACTGCATCGCCGACCGATTCCGGGTCCAAGCCGGTCAAGCTCGGTTTCGCGGCTCCGCTCACCGGTGACAACGCTATCTACGGCCAAGGTATGAAGCGTGCGGTCGAACTCGCGATCGAAGAGGCCAACGCCTCGGCCGCAGTCAAGACCGCCGGCTACACGTTTTCGCTCCACGCCGAGGACGACATGGGCGATCCGAAGCAGGCGGTCAACGTCGCCAACCTGCTTGCCAGCGATACCCGCGTTGCCGGCGTCGTCGGCCACTTCAACTCCGGCTGCTCGATTCCGGCCGCACCGGTCTACAACCGCGTGAAGCTCGCCATGGTATCGGTGTCGTCGAACCCGGCGCTCACCGCCCTGGGCCTGCCCAACGTCGACCGGGTTGTCGCCAAGGACGATGCGCAGGGCGCTGCCGCCGGTGACCTCGTCGCCGGCAAGCTCGGCTTCACGCAGGTCGCGCTCGTCGACGACTCCACGCCCTACGGTCAGGGCCTCGCCACGCAGTTCACCAAGGCGTTCACTGCCAAGGGCGGCACCATCGTGGCCGCCGAGCACGTGCAGGCGGCCGACGTCGACTTCAACGCGCTCGTCAGCCGCGTGAAGGGCAAGAAGCCGCAGGCCGTGTACTGGGCCGGCGCGCTGAACCAGGGCGGACTCCTCTCCAAGCAGAGCAAGGAGTCGGGCCTGAAGGTGCCGCTCATCGGCGGCGACATGATCTACTCGTCGGACTTCATGAAGATCGCCGGCGCGGCTAGCGCCGAGGGCGACATCGCCACCTCGCTCGGGCTGCCGCTCGACCAGCAGCCCAAGGGCAAGGAGTTCGAGGCCACCTACAAGGCCAAGTACGGCGAGACGCCTGAGGCCTACGACTCCTACGCCTACGACGCCGCCTGGTCGATCATCAATGCGGTCGTCAAGGCCGGGCCTGGGCGCGCAGCCGTTATGGACGCAGTGCGCAACGGTACGCTCGACGGCGTGACCGGCGTTGTCTCCTTCGATGCCAACGGCGACAACAAGCAGCAGGTCATCTCGGAGTACAAGGTGACGGGCGGCGCCTGGAAGCAGCTGCGGTAGGGGCGCGTCGCTTTCGCATCGCGGGCATTCTCGGGCCGCCTCCTCACTGGGGGCGGCCTGCGTCATTTCCTACAGGTACCTATGCTTTCCTATTGGTGCTATCCTAGTCCCATGGATGAACTCTGGGACATCGCTCGCGTGGCCGCATACCTCGGCGTGACCGAGCGCACCGTCTACAACAAGGTGCGCGCCGGGGAGCTGCCGGCAGTGAAGGTTGGGCGTCTATGGCGCGTGCGCGCGGCGGATCTCGAGGCGTGGCTGGGGCGGGGAGCGCCGGTCGCGAGCGCGGCGTCGGCTCGGACCGCCTCGGCCGCGAGCACCGCAGGCGCCGTCGAGCCGCTGATCGCCGCGGAGCCGGGCGCGATTCCCTCGCGCGCAGATCTCGAGGCCATCTTGGAGCCACTCGCCGATCAGCTCGAGCGTCGCCTCGTGTTCGTGGGGATGCTCACCGCCGGTGTCGAGGCTCTCGGATGGCCGGCGCCCGTGGTGGTGGGCGGCCACGCAGTCGAGTTCTACACCGCGGGTAGCTACGCGACCGTCGACATCGACCTCGCTGGGGCATCGGAACCCGTGGGCCAGGTGCTCGACGCGTGGGGCCTTCAGCGTGAAGGACGGCACTGGTTCGACGAGGAGTTGCGATTCGTGGTCGAAGTCCCTGGAACGCGGCCTGGTGCCGTCGAGCTTGCGCACGTGGTAGTGGCTCGGATCGGGCGGCTGAGTGTGAACATCATCGGCATCGAGGATCTCGTCATCGGCCGGCTTAACGCATGCAAGCACTGGAAGGATGAGGACTCCTGCGACTGGGCTCGCACGATGCTCCTTGGAGCTGATGACCTCGATGTGGCGTATCTCAGACTCCGAGCCCAAGAGGAAGATGTTGCCGACTTGCTGAATCCGTTGATAGTGGAGGCGGGGTTGTGATGCCCGCGAGAGTCATGTACGCGATACCGAAAGGGTCGGTCCGCGCGCTCGCGCAGCTGGCAGGTGGTCGGCACGGACATCGCCACCGACCCAGAACGCAGGGGGATCGTGCGATTATCAGTCGGATGGCGCTTGTCGAAATCAAGCGTCGCATCGTCGACGGTCGTCTCGTGCGCCTCGGCCCGCGCGAGTACGAGCTGCATCTGCGCCAGCGGTAGCGATTCGCTCGGTTTCACGGCGGCGAGTCCCGGCCTTCCGCTACAATGTCCGCACCGCAACCGCACTTCGCCCGTCGCCATCGCTATCGCCAGCGCGTCGTTGTTCCCGTCAGCCCTTTCGCAGGAGGTCGCCTCGTGTCTCAGCCCGTCGTCATCAAGCGCGCACTCGTGTCCGTCACCGACAAGACCGGCGTGGTCGAGTTCTGCCGCGTACTCGCCGAGGAGTTCGGCGTCGAGATCGTCTCGACCGGCGGAACCGCCAAGGCGCTGGCCGACGGCGGCGTACCCGTGCGTCCCATCGACGACCTCACCGGCTTTCCCGAGATGATGGACGGCCGCGTCAAGACGCTGCACCCGCGCGTCCACGGCGGCCTCTTGGCCCGCCGAGACGTGCCCGCCCACATGGCGGCGGCCGAGCAGCATGGCATCGGCATGATCGACCTCGTGGTCGTCAACCTCTACGCATTCGAGGCCACCGTCGCGCGTGAAGGCGTCACTGAGGCCGACGCGATCGAGAACATCGACATCGGCGGTCCCTCCATGCTGCGCAGCGCCGCGAAGAACTTCGCGAGCGTCACCGTGATCACCGAGCCCTCCAGTTACGACGCGATCCTCGCCGAGATGCGCACCAACGGCGGCGCTACGACGCTTCACACGCGCCGCGCGTGCGCCACGGCCGTCTTCGCCAAGACCAGCGCGTATGACTCGGCGATCTGGATGTACCTGTCGGACTACAAGCAGACGGCGTTTCCTGAGGAAGCGCGCTTCCGCCTCGAGAAGGCCCAGGACCTGCGCTACGGCGAGAACCCGCACCAGGGCGCGGCGTTCTACCGCTTCATCGACGCCAAGGAGCACACGCTGGCCCACGCCGAGCAGCTCCAGGGCAAGGACCTCTCCTACAACAACATTCTCGACACCGACGCCTGCTGGACCGCCGTGCGCGAGTTCACGGCCAAGCCGGCGGTCGTCATCGTCAAGCACACCAACCCGTGCGGTACCGCTGTCGCCGACGACCTCACCGAGGCGTACAAGCTCGCGCAGGCCGCCGACCCGATGAGCGCGTTCGGCGGCGTCATGGCGTTCAACCGCACCGTGCCGGCGGAGCTCATCGAAGCGATCTTCGAGCGCGGCCAGTTCGTCGAGGTCATGATCGCGCCGGACTTCGAGCCCCGTGCGCTCGAGCTGCTCACCGCTAAGCCCAACATCCGCGTTCTGCGCACCGGCGGGCTGCGCCCTGTGGGCGGTCACTACGACTCCCGCGCGGTCGAGGGCGGCATGCTCGTCCAAGCCAGCGACACCATCGCCGAGGACCCCTCGACTTTCACGGTTCCCACCAAGCGCCAGCCCACGGCCGAGGAGCTCGAGCAGCTCCTGTTCGCGTGGACCGTCGCCAAGAGCGTGAAGAGCAACGCCATCCTGCTCGCGAAAGGATTTGTGAGCGTGGGCGTGGGTGCGGGCCAGATGAACCGGGTCAACTCGGCCAAGATCGCCTGCGAGCAGGCCGGCGAGAACGCCAAGGGCTCGGTGGCAGCAAGCGATGCGTTCATGCCCTTCGCTGACTCGCTCGAGGTGTGCGCCGCGGCCGGCGTGACCGCCGTCATCCAGCCGGGTGGCAGCGTGCGCGACGCCGAGGTCATCGAAGCCGCCGACCGCCTGGGCATCGCGATGGTCTTCACCGGCCACCGCCACTTCCGCCACTAGACCAAGACTCGACCGCGATTCCGCTGCGACCGCGATTCCGCCGTGTCGCCCGGACAGGACCTCTACCTCGGAAGGGGAGAGCCACATGGCAACCATGGACTTCGACTGGGAGGGCTTTCGCGCCCTCACTTCCAGGCTCGACACGCTCCTCGCCGAGCAGCCCGCCGACATCACCGCCTTCGCCGCTGACTGCCGGCGCACCATCGCGTATCTCTACACGGCGGGTGTTTCGATGCCCGATGCCGGCGACGTGTTCGAGGACGCGGGTGGCGACGAGTTCTGGGCCGGCGCGATGAAGCTCACTCCCGCCGAGGCCGATCCCACCGCCGCCGAGGACGCCATCACCACTCTGGCGGCCTGGTTGCGCGAATCGATCACCGCGGTCCAGCCCGATGAGCTCGATGACGAGATCGACGACGAGATCCTCGAGGCTGCGAGCCGGCTGTGGGATGTGCGCGCGAACCTCGCCGAGGGAGCGGCGCTGCTCGACGCCAAGCGCGCCAACGAGGCCGCATGGGAGTGGTCGTTCGGCTTCGACGACTGGGGTTCGAGCGCGCTGTTCGCGATGACCGCGCTGCACGACCTGCTCTGGGGCGCGTAGGGGCCGTCGCATCGCCGCTTTCGTCGCCCGTGCCCCTCGCCCGCATGCGAGCGGCCGCGGAGCACGGCTGCGCTACGAGGTGACTGACGCCGCCGCGTCAGGATCGGCGAGCGCGATGGTGCCCAGCGCCACGCCCTCTGCGATGAGCCGCTCGTGCAGGCGCATCACGAGCTCGCCGACGATCGGCAGGTTGTCGCGGTAGCGATCCATGCGGATCGTGACCGAACCCGACACCCCGTCGAGCTTGAACTCCGTGAACCGGCACGTGGGCTCGTACTCCTTCACCGTGGCCTCGGCGCCGTCACGCACCTCGCGCGCCACAGCTTCGGCGAGTCCCTTGATGTGTGCGAGATCGCTGCCGTAAGCGACGGTGAACGCGACGGCGCTCGTGTGCATCTGGTCGACCGACGTGAAGTTCGTGATGATCGCCTTGCCGAGTATGGCGTTGGGGACGATCACGAGGTCGCCGCCAGGGGAGCGCACCGTCGTGTTTCGCCACGTGATGTCGTGCACGGTGCCCTCGTCACCGAGCGCGAGGCGGATGTAGTCGCCTGGCTGGATCTGGCGAGAGAGCGTCATCTGCAGCCCGGCGAAGAAGTTGGCCAGTGTGTCCTGGAGCCCGAGGGAGACCGCCAAACCGACGACGCCGAGCGAGGCGATGAGCGGGCCGATCGCCACGCCGAGGGCGCTCAGTATGAAGGTGAGGCTGATCGCCCAGATCACGAGCCGGGCGAGGTTGACGAAGATGGTTCCGCTGGGCGCCGAGACGCTGTCTTGGCGCAGGTAGGCGCGAAGCATCCACCCTGCCAGTCGCGTGCAAAACGTCGTGACCGAGATGATCGCGGCGATGACGATGAGCCGCGAGATCCACTTCTCACCCGCAGCAGGCAGGAACGCGAAGGGCTTGAGTGCCGCCAAGCCGATCAGCACTGCCCACACCTCGGGCTGTCCGCGAAGCGCTCGTCCGAGCGACTGCTGCGTGCGCGTCTCGGGTCCACCCTTGCGAAGCAGTACGCTCACCATAAGCAGATCGATCGCGAGGCCCACGACAAACGAGCCGACGACCACTGCGATCGCGTACAACCACGCACCATATCCGGTAGCCACAGAGACCTCCTCGGGAAAGGTATCCATCGTAGCAGAGGCGGCAGTTTGACCGCCCGAGGGACAGCCGATACACTCTCGCTTGCCCTGTGGGTAGACTCAGCAGCGGCAGTGTACGGGCCGTTAGCTCAGTTGGTAGAGCAGGGGACTTTTAATCCCAAGGTCGTAGGTTCAATCCCTACACGGCCCACCAGTAGTCCATTCGCCCCCATCGTCTAGCGGCCAAGGACTCCGCCCTTTCAAGGCGGCAACACGGATTCGAATTCCGTTGGGGGTACCATCAATCACTCGGGGTCGCTGCCACAAGCAGCGGGCCCTTGTTGCGAGCACATCTGCTCTGCGGGTCAAGACTCCGCGTGGCAAGCCGATACCTTAAGTGACCAGTGCCGCCGATTCTCTGCGGCGCGACATCGTTGCGAACAATCGAGCAATGGCGCAATCGACGTTCTGCTACGGTCGCGAGTGCCCGGACAGCGCTAGCTTGAGGTGCGACTTCATGGGTCTGCTGAGTTACCCGGCGCGAGTCTATCGCGCCGATGTGAACGTTCAGGTGCGGGTACTGCGCGCCCTGCAATACGTTGCGGCGTCGGCGACCTGCGTGCTGGTGGTCGCCTCGCTCGTGGGATGGGGTACGGGCTCGCTCGTTCTGACCCGCGGCATGACCGCGTACGTGTCGATAGCACCGTTGACCGCAGTCATCCTCCTGCTGTTCGCGGCGGTGCTGTTCTTCCGACTGCGAGTCGCGCCCCCTCGGGGTCGATGGTTGGTGCTCGCCATCTCGGGGTTCGCGGGCGTGACAGTGGCGCTGGAGTGGCTCGACATGTTGACCGGACTCCCGGTCGATCCCGCTCGGATCCTCGCCGGCGTGGGTCATCTGCCCTTGGTCAGGATGTCACCGGTGGCGGCCATCGGGTTCCTCGGACTGTCTGCCTCCCTGGGGTTCTTCGAGCTGCGGGCGTCCCGGTTGCGGTGGGCCGCCACGGTCACGTCGCTGCTCGTCGCGGTTGGAGCGTTCATCTTGCTCGTCGGCTACGCGTTCGGCGCCCCGCTCCTCTATGGAGGAAACGACACCTTCGCCGTGGCGTTGCCTGCGGCAACCGGTCTGCTGCTGCTCGGGATCGCCATCGCCGCGTTCGGCGCCGATTGTTGGCCGTTTACCCTGTTCATCGGCGCTTCCACGCGCGCATGGCTGATGCGGGCGGTGGTTCCTGCCGCGCTCGTGCCCCTGCTTTCCTTCGTGCTGGTGGACGCGGTGCTCTTCCATTGGCTGGGGCTCAGTGAGAATCCCGCGTCGATGGCGGCGCTCTTTCTGCTCATCGTTGTGCTGGTCACTTCGATCTTGCTGAGAGCGACGACGAGGACCGGAAGCCTGCTCGACTCGGCGAAACGGGATATGGAAGAGAGTGAGAACCTGTTCAGGTCGATGTTCAGCGAGGCGCCCCTGGGTATCGCCCTGGTCGATTCGCAGACAGGCATGCTCCACGTGGTGAACCGTCGCTTCGCCGAGATCGCGGGCAGGACGCAGCCGGAGATGGCAGTGACCGACTGGATGGGCATGACGCACCCCGACGATCTGCAGCAGGACCTCGATGAGGCGGCACGGTTCCTGTCCGGGGAGATTCCCGGGTACCAGATGGACAAGCGCTACGTACGACCGGACGGTTCGGCTGTCTGGGTCGGCATGACCATCGCCCCGGTGGACGGGCCCGACCAGCCCCGTGTGCGGCATTTGTGCATGGTCGAGGACATCACGGCTCGCAAGAGCGCCGAGACCGAGCTCGAGCGGCGCGGAGTCAGACTCGAGCAGCTGCTCGCAGAACGCGAGCGCAACCTCAACCAGCTCGCCAGAGCCCTGTCGTCGGTCATCGAGGTCGTGAGCCAGGTCGTCGAGATACGGGACCCCTACACCGCAGGTCACCAGAACCGCGTCGCGGAGCTCTCCGTGTGCATCGCCGAGGAGCTGGGTATGGACGCCAGGCAGATCGAGGAGGTTAGGGTTGCGGCTCTCCTGCACGACGTCGGAAAGATGGCCATACCAGCCGAGATCCTCAGCAAGCCGGGCACGCTCTCGCCCGCAGAGTTCGCGCTCATCAAGGGCCACTCCGAAGCGGGACATAGGATCATGGTCGCGTCCAACATGGAGAGCTCAATCGCCGAGATCGTCTATCAGCACCACGAACGCTGCGATGGGTCCGGTTATCCGCGCGGACTTGCCGGACACGCGATTCTGCAGGCGTCCAAGGTCATCATGGTGGCTGACGTCGTCGAAGCGATGAGCTCCCACCGTCCCTACCGGCCGGCACTTGGCATCGAACGGACGATTGACGAGATCAAGCGGGGCGCCGGAGAGCAGTACGACGCCGACGTCGCCGCGGCATGTCAGCGCGTCATCGAAGCCGGTTTCGCCTTCTCGGACTACTAGTTCTGCGGGGATATCCGGCGAGTCCGGCGGCGTTTGGTCGTGTCGAGGTATCGTGCAAGGGCAGTTCCGGTTTCGCGAGGTTACACTGTCGGATGTGGCGCTGAACGCCGGACTTCGTGAATGCGTTCCGCAATCGGGTAGTCGAAGCTGCGAGGTTGGAGCGTTGAGAGCATGGTAGAGAGCATCCACAGCGAGCACGAAGCCCTACGGGTCTTGTCGAGCGAGCTGGGGGGCGATCATATTGCCGAGCTCGCACGTCTCGCGGCCGTCATCGAAGACAGCCAGCGCCAGCTCTCGGATCAGATGAACATGCTCCGGTATGCCGAGAGAGTGGCGCATATCGGAAGCTGGCGTGTCGCGGTCGACACGGGCATCGTCACTGGATCCGAGGAGATGTATCGGATTTTCGACGTGAAGAGCGATGCTTTTGGCGGCGATGTCGCCCAAGCGATCGTCTGTACGGTCCACCCCGACGACCAACAGCGGGTGTTGGACGCCAGCGCCTCGGCGATGGCCGGGGGCACACTTCATCCGAAGGACTACCGGATCGTGAAGCGCGACGGCTCGATACGGTGGATCCACTCAGAAGCCGCCGCGGAGTTCGATGATGCAGGCAAGGTCGTCGCCCTGTCGGGATTCGCCCGGGACATAACCGAGCAAAGGCGCATCGAAGCGGCACTCCAGACGAGACTAATCGCGTTGACACAGCCGTCCGTCGTAGGAGGAGTCGAATTCGCCGACCTCTTCGACATCGAGGACCTCCAGAGAATCCAAGACGATTTCTCGGCGGCGACCGGCGTCGCCTCGATCATCGTAGAGCCCGATGGCACGCCCATCACCCGTCCGAGCAACTTCTGCCGGCTGTGCAGCGAGATCATTCGGGAGACCGAGCAGGGCCGGGCGAACTGCATGAAGTCTGATGCGGTGGTGGGCAACAGCGACGAATCGGGGCCCAGAATCCAGACCTGCCTGAGCGGCGGGCTGATCGACGGTGGCGCGAGTATCTCGGTGGGCGGCAAGCATGTGGCGAACTGGCTCATCGGTCAGGTTAGAGTGGGCGACCACGACGAGGCGCGCATGCTTGCCTATGCGCGCGAGATCGGAGCCGACCCGGAGGAGTTCCGCGTCGCGCTGTCCGAGGTGCCCGCCATGTCGGCCGAGCGGTTCGAGCGAATCGCCCGCATGCTGTTCTCGTTTGCGAACCAGCTCTCACTCGTCGCCTATCAAAACGTCCAACAGGCCGAGCTCATCGTCGAGCAAGAGCGCGTTAAGTCCGAGATCGCCCGGTTGAACGGCGACCTCGAGCAGCTCGCCGAGCAGCGCGGATGGGACCTTGAGACCCTGAGCCTGACGCTGACGTCGGTCATCGACGTCGTCGGGCAGATCGTCGAGACGCGGGACCCCTATACCGCGGGCCACCAACGTCGTGTGGCTCAGCTCGCCTTTCGAATCGCCGAGGAGATGGGTCTTTCCTACGACGACGCCGACGAGATCAGAACAGCCGCGCTGATTCACGACGTAGGCAAGATATCGGTGCCGGCAGAGATTCTCAGCAAACCGGGAGCGCTCTCGGCTCCCGAGTTCGAGATCATCAAAGAACACTCCGAGTCCGGCTTTCGGATCGTCTCGGCCGCTCACATGCAAGGTCAGATAGCCGAACTCGTCTTTCAGCATCACGAGAGGTGCGACGGTTCGGGCTATCCGCGAGGGCTTAAGTGCGAGGAGCTGCTCGCGGGATCGCGCGTCCTCATGGTCGCCGATGTCGTCGAGGCTATGGCGTCGCATCGCCCGTATCGGCCCGCGCTGGGGATCGAGCCCGCTCTCGCCGAGATCGAGCAGTGGGCGGGCGTGCGCTACGAGTCGATCGTCGTGGAAGCGTGCGCGCGGCTCTTCCGCGAGCGCGGATTCGTCTTCTCGGAGGTAGAGCCGATTCTCTGAGTGGTGAGTGGCCGTATCGGGGTATCGTTCATTTCGCGGGTCCGATCTCCTGGCAGATTGGTGTGTTGAGATGAAACGCACAATGAAGGCACTGGTCAAGACCACGGCGGCCCCGGGCGTCTCGCTCGAAGAGGTGCCCGTACCCCAGATCGGACCAGGCGATCTGCTCATCCGTATCGAGAAGGTCGCCATCTGCGGTACCGACGTCCACATCTACGACTGGAACGCATGGGCGCAGCGCACCATCCACCCGCCGCAGATTCTCGGGCACGAGTTCGTGGGGCACGTGGCAAAGATCGGCGAGGGCGTGAGTGGCTTTGAAGTAGGCGAGCGCGTGTCAGGCGAGGGCCACATCGTCTGCGGGCACTGCCGCAGCTGCCGCGCCGGGCGGCGCCACCTGTGCACCTGCGCGGTCGGCGTGGGCGTGAACCGCGACGGCTGCTTCGCCGAGTACCTCTCGCTGCCCGCGACGAACGCCTGGCACGTGGCCGACTCCATCCCCTCGCGCGTGGCCGCCATCTTCGATCCCTTCGGCAACGCGACGCACGCGACGCTCTCCTTCGACCTCGTCGGCGAGGACGTGCTCATCACCGGCGCGGGACCGATCGGCGTCATGGCCGCGGCCATCGCCAAGCACGTTGGCGCGCGCAACGTGGTGGTCACCGACATCAACGACTACCGCCTGGACCTGGCGCTGCGCATGGGTGCCACGCGCGCCGTCAACGTGAGCCACAACACCATCGCCGCTGCGATGAAGGATCTCGGGATGATCGGCTTCGACATCGGGCTGGAGATGAGCGGGAACGGTGCCGCGTTCGAGACCATGCTCGAGAGCATGCACAACGGCGGACGGATCGCGCTGCTCGGCATCGCACCGGGACCGGTGAGCATCGACTGGGACGAGGTCGTGTTCCGTGGTCTGACCATCAAGGGGATCTACGGCCGCGAGATCTGGGAGACCTGGTACAAGATGCAGACCATGCTCGAGAGCGGGCTGGACATCGCGCCGGTCATCACCCACGAGCTGGCCTTCGAAGACTACGAGGCCGGGTTTGCGGCGATGTCGAGCGGGCAGAGCGGCAAGGTCGTGCTCGACATGATGGCGCCCGAGGCGGGCGACGACGCGTAAGGCAGCAATCAGGAGGTACGTGATGTTCGGAGACATGAAAGCCGCGCTGCAGTCCGAGATCGAGGCGCTGCATACCGCGAGCTTGTACAAGACCGAGCGCGTCATCACCTCGCGGCAGGGCCCAACGATCTCGGTGGCCTCGCCGGACGGAGCCGATCAGTCGCGCCAGGTCGTCAACTTCTGTGCGAACAACTACCTCGGCCTGGCCGGCGACGTGCGCCTGGTAGACGCGGCGCAGGCGTCGCTCGACCGCTGGGGCTACGGCACCTCGTCGGTCCGCTTCATCTGCGGCACGTTCTCGGTCCACAAGGAGCTGGAAGCGGCTCTCAGCGCGTTTCTCGGCACCGAGGATACGATCTTGTACTCCTCATGCTTCGACGCCAATGCCGGCTTCTTCGAGCCGCTGTTCAACAAGCAAGACGCGATCATCGCCGACTCACTCAACCACGCCTCGGTCATTGACGGCGTGCGCCTCACCAAGGCGCAGCGCTTCATCTACGCACACTCCGACATAGACGAACTGCGCGCCAAGCTCGAGAGCGCGAGCGAGGCGCGCTACCGCGTCATCGCCACCGACGGAGTGTTCTCGATGGACGGCGACATCGCAAAGCTCGCCGAGATCTGCGACCTGGCCGATGAGTACGACGCGCTCGTCATGGTCGACGATTCGCACGCGACGGGCTTCGTCGGTCCCACCGGCCGAGGCACGCCCGAGCTGTGCGGGGTGCAAGACCGCGTCGACGTGGTTACCACCACGTTCGGCAAGGCGCTCGGCGGTGCATCGGGCGGGTGCCTGAGCGGCCGGCACGAGATCGTCGAATGGATGCGCCAGAAGAGCCGCCCGTACCTGTTCTCCAACACCGTGGCGCCCGTGGTGGCAGCGACAACCGTAGCCGTGCTCGAGCTGCTCTCCGAGACGACCGAGCTGCGCGACCACCTCGAGCAAAGCGCACTGTTCTTCCGCGAGCGCATGACCGCGCTAGGCTTCGACATCCGCCCGGGGAGCCACCCGATCGTTCCGGTGATGCTCTACGACGAGGGTCTGGCTCACCGCATGGCCGACGAGCTGCTCGAAGAGGGCATCTACGTGATCGGCTTCAGCTACCCGGTGGTGCCCAAGGGTGCGGCGCGTATCCGGGTGCAGATCTCGGCCGCCCACACCGACGAGCAGCTCGAGCACGCAATCGACGCGTTCACGCGCGTCGGGAGGCGCCTGCAGGTAATAGCGTAGGGTAGAGGCCACTCGGCGGACCCACCGGAGGAGCCTGAATGACCGAAAACGCACCCGAAGAAGCGGCCGACAAGCCAGAGGATTCCGATTCGATCCTCGGCACGTGGATCAGCCTAGGCGCCGGTCTCGGCATGGTGATCGGGATGGTCTGGTTCGACCAGTTCCTGTGGGGACTGATCATGGGGGCCGGCATCGGTACGGCGCTCGGCGCAGCGTTCATCGACCAGGCGAAGAAGAAGAGCCGATGAAGCCCGACGAGATCCTCGCCGTCTGCACGAGTCTGGGAAGCGCAGTGGGCGTCACGGCCGGGATCATCTTCGATCAGCTCGTGTGGGGACTGATCTTCGGCCCGAGCCTCGGTTTGGTGCTCGGAGGGGTCTTGGCCGAGCGGGCGAGGGCGAAGGCGAAGTCCCAAGAATAGGTTGACCCCGCGAGGCGGTGAACCTCCGGGGCCGTGGTCGGTGCCCGGCGAGGGGCACTGACGTGGCGAATCATAGCACGGTGGGGCATTCTCGGCGGCCAATGGTGGTGCCGCGGGCGGGGCAACCTGCTATTGTTTGCAACGCCCCCATCGTCTAGTGGCCAAGGATGCCAGCCTCTCAGGTTGGAGACGGAGATTCGAATTCTCCTGGGGGCACCACTACCGAAGCGCCGCCTTGTGCGCTTTGCAAGACGGCTCGTCGCCGAGGAGCCCTTATGCGCCCCCTCCGCACGACTTCCCCCACCGCAACTGTCGCTGCAGTGCTTGCCCTCGCGCTCGCATTCGCGCTCCTTGGACCTCTCGCCGCCCTAGCCGTTCCGCAGACCAACCTGGGCGGCGCGAACGGCTTCGAGACCGCGGTGGCCATCTCGCGAGCCAGCTACCCTGCCACCGCCACCGCAGTCATCGTCGCGAGCAGCAGTGGCTGGTATGACGCGCTCGGCGGGCCTGCGCTCGCCGGGGCTGCTGGCAGCCCCATTCTGTTCAGCGCGCCCGCCGCTCTGCCCTCAGCCGTCGCCGCCGAGATCGCGCGCCTGCGTCCCGCGACCGTCTACCTGCTCGGCGCGGAAGGCTCGCTGTCCCCGCGCGTCGCCGAGCAGGCTGCTTCCGCCGCTCCCGCGGGTGCCGGCGTGGTGCGTCTCGGCGGGTCGAATCGTTATGCCGTTGCCGCGAGGGTAGCCGCTGAGGTCGCTGTCGTGACCGGTGCGCCGCCGGAGCGTGTGTTCGTGGTCAGTGGAGCCGGCTATGCCGATGCGGTGGCGTGTGCCGCTCCTGCGGCTGCAAAGCGCTGGCCGATTCTGCTCGCGGACCCGGCGCAGCCTGCTGCGACCGCCGCCGCCGTGCGTGCCACGGGTGCGCGCAGCGCGGTTATCGTCGGCGCGACAGCTGCCGTGTCGCAAGCGACGCAGAACGCTGTTGCCACTGCGCTCGGTGGCGCGAGCCACGTACGGCGCATCGGTGGCGCGGACCGCTACGCGGTTTCTGTTGCTGTCGCGGCCTACGCCGTGAGCGCGGCGGGCCTCGACTACCACGCCCCGGTGCTCGCCACCGGCGCCGGCGTCTACGACGCGCTTGCCGGCGGGCCGCTCGCCGCACGGCGCGGATCCCCGTTGCTGCTGGTCGAGCCGAGCTACCTGCCCGACGCGGTGGCCGGAGTTCTGTTCACGCGCCGAGCCGAGGTTGGTTCGCTCACCGTGCTCGGCGGGGCCGCCTCCGTGCCAGCTCACGTGCGCACCGGCGCCCAGCAGGCGCTCCGCGTGCGGCCGTTCTCGACATCTGTGGCCATGCAGCACGTGCACGTTATCGCCGGATTCGGTCCGCGCGTCGCAGGCGGCAGCGCCGAGCGCAAGGCCGCCGACTACGTCGCCGCGCGCCTGCGCCAGTACGGCTACACGGTCAGGACGCAGAAGGTCCGTCTGCCCGGCGGTCGCGTCTCGAAGAACGTCATCGCGGAGCGTCCCGGTACCGCGCCGGGCGTGATCGTCATCGGCGGGCACATGGACTCCAAGCGGGGAGCGCCGGGCGGCAACGACAACGCCTCCGGTGTCGCCGTCACCCTCGAGCTGGCGCGCAGCCTCGCCGGCGCCAAGGGAGTCGTCCCCACGATCCGGTTCGTCGGGTTCGCCGCCGAGGAGATGTCCGGATCCGCTCCCGACAGCCACCACTTCGGCGCGCGACAGTACGTCGCGTCGCTCTCGGCGCGCGAGCGGGCCCGGATCAAGACGATGGTGGCGATCGACATGGTCGGCTACGGGTCGACGTTCAACGTGCGCACCATGCGGATCGCGCCGAGGACGACAGTGTGGTCGCTGCAGTCGTGGGGACGCTACACCGGTCAGCCACTGCCCTACCTCAAGGATCCGGGGCGCTTCGGCTGGAGCGACCACGAAGCGTTCGAGCAGGTCGGAATACCGGTGGCGTGGCTCGAATGGCGCAACGATCCCGTCTACCATACCGCCAGAGATACCGCGTCGCACGTGAGCTACGACCGCGTCCGGCGCACGGGGCGCCTCATGCGCGGCTGGCTCGTGGGCCTGACACCGACCAAGCTCGCGGCGCTGCGCCGCTAGCGAGTCCGACAGCAAGCACTGACGAGAACCCAGACGCGGAGGAGCCCACGTGGCGCATGTCACTCTGAAGTCCGGCTACACCGAGCTCGTTGACCGGCTCAACCGGTTTCCTCAGGGTGCGCCGCCGTCGGAGTCCCTCTACAAGATCCTCGCGATCCTGTTCAGCGAGCGCGAGGCTCAGATCGTCGCGCAGTTGCCGATCAAGCCCTTCACCGCGCCGCGAGCCGCTCGTATCCTGAAGATGGACCTCGCCGAGACCAGGCGGGTCCTCGACGAGCTGGCCAGCCGAGCCATACTCGTGGACGCCGAACACGACGGAGAGACCACCTACATCCTGCCCCCACCCATGGCGGGGTTCTTCGAGTTCTCCATGATGCGCATGCGCGGGGACATCGACCAGAAGGTGCTCGGCGAGCTGTTCTACCAGTACCTCAACGTCGAAGAGGAGTTCATCCGAAACCTGTTCGTGAGAGGGGAGACGCAGCTCGGGCGGACCTTCGTTCACGAGCCGGTGCTCACCAACGACAACGCGCTGCACGTGCTCGACTACGAGCGTGCCAGCGAGGTCATCCAGACGGCGTCGCATCGCGGTATCGGGACGTGCTACTGCCGCCACAAGATGATGCACATGGAGCGCAACTGCGACGCTTCCATGGAGATCTGCATGACCTTTGGCGGCTCGGCCGATTCGCTGATCAGGCACGGCTACGCCCGCGAGGTCGACGTGAGCGAAGGGATGGATCTGCTCCGACAGGCCTACGAGCAGAACCTCGTGCAGTTCGGCGAGAACGTGCGCCAAGGCGTCAACTTCATCTGCAACTGCTGTGGCTGCTGCTGCGAGGCGATGATCGCGGCGCGCAAGTTCGGCATGCTCAACCCGGTGCACACCTCGAACTTCCTGCCGACCGTCGATGAGTCGACGTGCAACGGCTGTGGCAAGTGCGTGAACGTCTGCCCCGTCGAGGCCATGTCGCTGGTCTCGGGCAACGACGCTCGCAATCCGAAGTCCCGGCACGCGAAGGTGGACGAGGACACCTGCCTCGGCTGCGGCGTGTGCGTGCGCACCTGCCCGCGAGCAAGCCTAGGCCTGCGCTCGCGTCCGACCCGCGTCATCACGCCGCTGAACTCGCTTCACCGCACCGTGGTGATGGCCATCGAGCGCGGTGACCTGCAAGACCTCATCTTCGACAACCGCGTGCTGTGGAACCACCGGGCGCTGGCGGCCGTGCTGGGCGTCGTGCTGAAGCTGCCGCCGATCAAGCAGGCGATGGCGAGCCAGCAGATGAAGTCGCGCTATCTGGAGTACCTGATCGCGCACTTCGTGGGGTAGGCGGGAGCGCCGATCTGGCCTGGCTGCACCCGCAGACCGTGCGGCGTTTGGGCGGTTCTCGCGCCTGCGGCGTCGTTTGTGTGCGCGGCGTGCGGCAGGTACCATGTGAACGCGCTACCGCGAGTGATGTCGGTATCGCGCATGGGCGATTAACTCAGCGGGAGAGTGCTTCCTTTACACGGAAGAGGTCGGGGGTTCGAATCCCTCATCGCCCACCAATAAAACCGCAGGTCAGAGGCACAATCGGGCAGTTGCCAAGAGTCGTGCCGAAGTCTGAATGTAGCAACGCGTGTAGCAACGGGGTCTGAAATCGGGTCGGTTTCGCTCGAGCGCGAGTGAGGCCGCAAGCCCGTGAGCTGCGGAAACGCGAAATGCGCTGGTCCGGCTGGCCTTGAATCGCTACGGCCGAACAGAAGAAGTCACGAAGAAGGGCTTCTCCGTCCCTGCCGATCAGGGATTTGAATTCCCTGGGGCACCATTTGTTCGATAACTCTGCAGTCAAATGACCCGCGGCTTGCGGTAAGTGTTGTCTGGAAGTAGGATGTTGTGCATGATGCGCAACACCACCACTTCAGACAACACCACATTCTCCCGGGCACTGGACGAACTTCGCTCGTCCCTGCCCCAGACGTGGCGCGTGGACGTAGTCGAGCAGAGAGCCTACGTCCCCGGGCCGGATGCGGTCGTGCGCGTCATCGGACCGGATGAGCGGGCGTCGATCCTGACGATAGAGGTGAAGAGCCGGCTCGACCCCAAAGACGTCGAGCCACTCGTGTCTCGGTTCGAGATGCGACGTTGGCAGAACAGTGAAGCGACCCCGGTCGTTGTGGCTCGCTACCTGAGCGAACGGAGCCGGGAGAGTCTGCGCACGCGGGGAGCCGGCTACATCGACCTGACCGGCAATATGTATTTGCGGCTCAATGCTCCGGCTGTGGCCATCGAGCGGACCGGCGCCGACAAGGATCCTGAGCCGAAGCAGCGGCCCGCGCGCTCCCTCAAAGGGGCCAAAGCAGGTCGGCTCGTGAGGACGCTCGTGGACTTCACCCCACCGCTCGGAACACGAGAGATTGCGAGGATCGCACAGATCGACCCCGGCTATGTCTCACGGCTGCTGGCGTTACTCGAACGAGACGACTACGTAGGACGGGAACCTCGCGGCCCGGTCACCCGTATCGACTGGCCCAACCTCCTGCGCTCGTGGACGAGGGACTACGCTCTGGATTCCTCCAACCTCGCCACAGCCTACCTGCAGCCTCGAGGTCTTCCGGCCTTGCTCGACGCGTTGCGCCGGCAGGACAGCGAGGGCGGACTCACCTACGCCATCTCAGGCTCGCTCGCCGCCGCTCGGCGGGCTCCGATCGCCCCGGCGCGTCTCGGGGTCGTCTACGTGAAGCGTCTCGATGAGGCCGCGCAAGTGCTCGGTCTGGTCCCCGCCGAGACCGGGGCGAATGTGCTTCTCGTCGAGCCGTTCGACAGCGTCGTCTTCGAGCGCACGGTTTGCGATGATGGCTTGAGGTACGTGGCCCCTTCGCAGATCGCTGCCGATCTGCTCACGTCTTCCGGCCGCGGGCCGGAAGAAGCCGAAGCGCTCATCGAGTGGATGCTCTCCCACGAGGAGGCATGGCGTGTATAGCGAGGAGTACATCGTCGCGCGCAGAGCACTTCTCGACGCGCTAGAGGCACTTCAAGGTCATCGCGACGCACTCGTGCTCGTCGGCGCGCAGGCGATCTACCTCCACACTGGTGCCGCCCAGTTCGCCGTCGCCGAGTTCACGACTGATGGCGACGTCGCAATCGACCCGCGCCTGCTGTCGGGTGATCCCGAGATCGCTTCGGCGATGCGCAAGGCCAAGTTCTTCCTCGATGAGCGAAACGGTAGAGAACTCGTGGGCGTGTGGGCTTCGATGCGCGAGATCGCTGGCGTGCCTGCAAAGGTGACCGTCGATCTTCTCGTGCCCCACGCCCTGGGAGGCGCAGGGCGGCGTGCGGCCCGGGTGCCGCAGCACGAGAAGGGCTCGATGCTGAAGGTCCACGGGTTAGAGGCGGCGCTGGTGGACAACAGCGTATTGGGCATCGGTGCGCTCGAAGCGACGGATGCCCGGAGCTTCACCATGAAGGTGGCCGGTCCCACGGCGCTGTTGATTTCCAAGACGATCAAGCTGTCAGAGCGGGTGGTTGCCGGGGCGCTTGAACGAGGCCGGCCGGACAGAGTTAAGCCCAAGGACGCGCTCGACGTGCTTCGACTGTTGCAGGCGACCCCGAGCGCTCGGCTGGCTGAGGGTTTCGTCAGGCTGCTCGCAGATGAGACTGCTGGGCCCGTCACCTCAGAGGCACTCGGCACACTGCCAAGCCTTTTCGGCCACGCCGGCGCTACAGGCAGTCAGCTCGCAGCCGAGGCGGCAGCGCCTGAGCCGCCCGACGTGATTGCGGCGTCGTGCGCCGCGCTATGTGGCGAGCTGTTCGCGGCGCTCCGCGCGCAGGGAATCGACGCCTGATCACAGTCATCCAGTGAACATTCGGCCTCGCGAGCCCCGCTCGGCACTGAGCGGTCGACCTTGGCCACGCGCTCGCCTCGCACGTGAACTGCACCGTGCGCGCGCTCGTCTCGCCCGCATGGCAGCCGTCGCCCGGCAAGGGCATCGAGCGGACGGCGAGGGGTAGAATCAACCAGCACGGTATGGGCCGCCGCTCATGCGCAACACGTTGGCAGAAGGCCTGCGCAACCCGTGCGCAAGACCACAAGACCACTCACCAAGGCTCACCAATCACAGAACAGCCCCTCACCTGTGGAAACGCGGGGGAGGGGCTGTTTGCATGGCTCCGACAGCGGATTGCTCTGAACAACAGCTCTGCTACGAGATCTTGCGCCGGTAGATGACCATTGCGACGGAGTACGCAACGACGAGGAGAGCGACACACCAGGCAAGGGCGATCCAGATGTCGGTGCCGACCGGTTGCCCTGCGAGCAGGTCGCGGATCGCGTTGACGATCGACGTCACCGGCTGGTAGTCGGCGAAGACGCGAACCGGGCCAGGCATAGTGTCGGTGGGTACGAACGCCGAGCTGATGAACGGCAGGAAGATGAGCGGGTACGAAAAAGCGCTCGCGCCGTCGATGGTCTTCGCGGAGAGACCGGCAATCACGGCGAGCCACGTCAGCGCGAGGGTGAACAGTGCCAGAATGCCCGCGACGGCGAGCCACGCCAGCACGCTTGCCCCCGAGCGGAAGCCTATGAGGACGGCGGCGAGCACGACGACCACGAGCGAACTCATATTGGCGAACAACGAGGTCAGCACGTGCGCCCACAGCACCGATGACCGCGCGATCGGCATCGAGAGGAACCGCTCGAAGATGCCACTCTGCATGTCCAGGAAGAGACGGTATGCGGTGTATGCGACACCCGAAGCAACCGTGATGAGCAGAATGCCGGGCAGCAGGTAGTTCACATAGGAGACATCCGAACCCGTGTTGATCGCTCCGCCGAACACGAAGACGAACAGCAGCATCATGGCGATCGGCGTGACTGCGGTCGTGATGATGGTGTCCAGGCTGCGCGTGATGTGCTTCAGGGATCGTCCGGTCAGGATGGCAGTATCGCCGAAGAAGTTCGTAGTCATCGTCTTTCCTCACTCGTCGGTGTCGAACGTTTGGCACTCCCAGCGGCGACTTCTTCGCCATTTGCACCGACGATTGCGAGGAAGATGTCCTCTAGGGTCGGCTGTTTCTCGACGTATTCGACCTTGGCGGGCGGAAGCAGCGCCTTGAGCTCGGCGAGCGTGCCGTTCACGATGATCCGACCCTCGTGGAGGATCGCAATCCGGTCGGCCAGTTCTTCGGCCTCGTCCAGATCCTGCGTTGTGAGAAGCACCGTGGTGCCGCGCTCGGCGAGTCGCTTGACGGTCTGCCACACCTCGATACGCGCCTGAGGGTCGAGGCCTGTCGTCGGCTCGTCGAGGAAGATGACGGACGGATCGCCTATGAGGCTCATCGCTATATCCAGGCGGCGTCGCATGCCGCCCGAGTACGTTGAGACCTTCCGCGCGGCTGCGTCGGTCAGCGAGAAGCGGCCGAGAAGGTCATCCGCGATCGTGCCCGGGTCCTTGAGGTGCCGCAGACGGGCGATCAGCACGAGGTTCTCACGCCCGCTGAGGATCTCGTCAACGGCCGCGAACTGTCCGGTGAGGCTGATGGACTCCCGCACCCTCGGAGCCTGTGCGCCGACATCGAAGCTATCGACGCTGGCAGTACCCGCGTCGGCCTTGAGCAGCGTCGACAGGATCCTCACCACCGTGGTCTTGCCCGCCCCGTTCGCGCCGAGCAGTGCGAAGATGCTGCCCCGCGCCACGACGAAGTCCACACCGAGCAGTACCTTTAGATCCTTGTACGACTTCTCCAGGCCCGCCACTTGAATCGCGGGCGCTTGGATCTGATTGGTTGTCATCTGGGTATTCCTTCTCTCGCTATGCGTCGCCGTCAGCGACGCGATCGATGGCGTCGGTTAGCCGTCTCCGTTCCTTGTTGATCCACTGGCCCTCTGAGTAGTTCCGGAGGAACGTCTCGGCGAACTCAACCGGGTCGTCCCCGACGATCGTGCGGATCGGGGTTCCGCTCGCGGCGCTCTGCTCGAAGAGGTCGGCAAGATCGTTCAGCATCGACACCAACGTGTCACCCCTCGTGATCGCGCCGTAGTAGGTCAGATACCGCTCCAGCGCATCGATCGCCGTGTGGTAGTCCTCGGGAAGCTGTCTCGTGCGCGCTTTGTACTCCCGGTACTGCTTCTTCTGCTGAAACGATTCCGTGACTTGCTCAATCCATTCTGCGGCCATTTCTATCTGCCTCCTCCTCGAAGCTGTTCGAGCTGGTCTGTGAGGAAGCTCCAGGTCTGCCAGAACTCCTCGAGGTACTCCCTTCCTTGAACATTGAGCGAGTACACTTTGCGAGGCGGCCCCTTCTCGGACGGGTACTTCTCTACGTCGACGAGGCCTCTCTGTTCGATCCTCACGAGCAGGGCGTAGACGGTGCCCTCGGCGATGTCCGAGAAGCCCATCTCCCGCAACCGTGTCGTGATTTCGTAGCCGTACGCAGGCTGCAGGGACAGGATCGCCAGGACGATACCTTCCAGCGTGCCCTTGAGCATCTCTGTCATCTGCTTGCCCATGGATCATCACCTCGTCTACTGAGCGATACTAGGTACAGGTACATAGTAGCACAGAGTAGTTGCAGAGCAAACGCCAGAATCGTGAGTCGGCCGAGCGGGCGGTGTTTGCCGCTGGGCCTGTAAACGTGGGCCACGACGATCGCGTGGCTAGACGCCGCTGGACGGCGTCGCCAGAGCATCTCGATTTGGTGTCCGATTTGGTGCCAAATACATGGTGACTATTGGTACTCGTTGGTGACTATTGGGACTCGCCGCAGCTCCGCCGTACCAACGAGTCCCAATAGTCACCAGTAGTCACAAGCACAATCAGGATTCGAATTCCCTTTGGGCGCGAACCGCCGCTAACCGACGGGAAGGGCACAACAGGCCACGGCGCGGCGCGCGCTCAGTGTGCTGGTTGCCCTTGCGGCGCCAGAGCCAATATGCCTCTAGATCCCGATCGCGTCCGACAGCGTCGCCATCGCCCCTCGCGCCGTCTCTTCCGACAGGTGACCGTAGATATCGGCGGTGATCGCGATACTCGCATGTCCGAGCAGTTCCGACACGGCCTTCAGGTGCACGCCGTTCTCAAGCCACGTGGTGGCTGCGGAGTGACGCAGCGTGTGGACCGCAACGTCCGTCAACGCCGCAGCACTCGCCGCCGCCTTGACGGCGCGAAGGATGTTCTGCGGTTCGACCGTGGTCCCGCTCTCGGTCGTGAAGACGTAATCGGACTCGATCCAGACGCTCCCTGCCGCCAACCGCTCGGCCGCCTGCCGCTTGCGATGCGCCTTGATCATCGCAACCACGGAAGGGGACAGCGGGAGGGAGCGACGGGACTTGGCCGTCTTGGGCTCGGTGACCATGAGCTTCCCATCGACACGTGCGAGCGTCCCGCGCACGTGCAGCGTCCCGGTCTTCAGGTTGAGGTCCTTCCACTTGAGCGCGGCCGCTTCACCGCGCCTGAGCCCCGTTGCGGCGATGAGCGCGAGCAGGCAGTGATAGCGCGAGCCCTTCGCGGCGTCGAGCAGACGGGTGACCTCGGCCGACGAGAGATGACGCGTCTCCTTCTTGGCGACCGAAGGCTGCTTGACCGACGACGCGGGGTTGCGGGCGACCAGGCCGTCTCGCACAGCGCCGGACAGCGCGACGCGAAGTACCGTGAAGATCCGCTGCACCGTCGCGTCCGCCAGCCCCTTGTCGTTGAGCTTCAGGATGAGCGCATCGATGTCTGATGGCCGCAGCCGGTCAAGCCGGATCGCTCCGAACGGCTCGGGCTCCAGATGGTGGATGCACAGTGTCTTGTAGAGCTCTTTGGTGCTGGCCTTGCAGTTCGAGGCCGCAAGCGTCGTGTCCCGCCACTGGACTAGCCATACGGCGACGCTGGCCTTGGCGTCACGCACGGGTGCGCCGACCTCGACGCGCTCGGAGGCGGTCTTGAGCTTGTTCCGTACTTCAGTCCGCGTCTTGCCGTACAAGACCGTGCGGCTGCGTTGCCCCGTCACGGAATCGTCGCAGACGATGGCGGCGCACCACCTGCCGTCCTTGCGTTGATAGATCGAGTGCTCGCCGTTGGCTCGCTTGCCCATGGACTTGTCGTCTCCAGCTCTTGAAGGTCGGACCATTCCTCCGTGATGGTGTATAAGCTTGCACGAACCGCTTTCCGGTTCCTGACTTTGGTGGCGCACGCCCTGGGAAAAGTCGTGTAGCAACGCGTGTAGCAACGCGTTTCATTTCGCGGGGGTTCGCCACCGTCCGCTGATGTCGCCGCAGGCCTCTCACCTGCGAGAACCGGACTTCGGCGGTCACCTACGGACACGCTGACGTACCTTTACACGGAAGAGGTCGGGGGTTCGAATCCCTCATCGCCCACCAAAGAAACCGCAGGGCAGAGGCTCGTTTCGGCTCACGCCGAGCGGGCCTCTGGCGACTGAATGTAGCAACGCGTGTAGCAACGCGGTTTGAAATCGGGTCGATTTCGCTCGAATGCGAGTGAGGCCGCAAGCTTCTGAACTGCGGAAACGCGAAACGCCCGGGCTGAGCCCTGCGTATTTCGTACGCTCAAACAGAAGTAGTCATCACTCTGCGACCGTTGACCCTTGTGACCTGCGGAATCATCGATCCTTCTTGGTTCGGGACAAAAGGTGCAACACCTCACTCCAAGTGTTGTACTATTTGTCCCATGAGAGAACCCACCGACAACGCGGTCGTCCGAGCGGAAGGAGTCTTCACTGCTCATGACGGCGTCATGCGGACGGGCGAGGCGCTCGACGCCGGCATACACCGACGCACCCTCTACTGGATGCGGGATCACCAGCGGCTCGAGACGCTGAGCCGGGGAGTGTTCGCGCTCGCATCGGCCCCGCTGCCTGAAAGCCCGGGCGTCTCGGCGGTGATGCGACGGATCCCAAAGGCTGTGCTGTGCCTCGTGAGCGCCCTTGAGTACCATGCCATCGGGACGCAGATCCCCCAGGCGGTGCAAGTGGCACTCCCGAGGAGCGTGCGGCCTCCTCACATCGGTCGCCCTCGGGTCGAGGTGTTCAATATGGCTGGCGCAGCGTTTGCGGCCGGCGTCGAGGTGCACTCGATGGCGGGTGCCGACATCCGCGTCTTCTCCGTGGCCAAGACGATCGCCGACTGCTTCAGGTACCGCAACAGGATCGGCCTCGACATTGCAATCGAAGCGCTCCAGGAAGTCTTCAGATTGCGAGCCGCCTCACCAGCCGAGATCATGGAGTTCGCGCGCATCGACCGGGTGGCGTCAGTCATGGAACCTTACGTGCGAGCGCTCCTGTAGCCGAATGGCTGCTCGAGCAGCGTCTAGATGGCTTGGCGCCTTAGCAGGCAGTAAGTCCGATGAGGAATCTGGACTAACCTGTCGAGGAGCCCGACGATGTTCCGAAGGCCTGCCACGGGCCGCAAGCACTCGGCTGAGAAGCAACCGCGAATCGCGCTTGGCATCGGGGGATCGTTCTTGGAGACGCTACAGGACATTCGCACGCTGACCGGGCTCTCGGAAGACGAGGCAACTCGGCGTCTGGAGGCGGACGGCCCCAACGAGATCGCCTCGGCGAAGCCGCGCAGTTTCCTCCGCATAGCGTGGGAAGTGGTCAAGGAGCCGATGCTGCTATTGCTCGTTGCGGCAGGTACGGTCAACCTCCTCATCAGCTTGCAGGAGCCCGAGCGCATCAAAGAGGCGCTCCTCCTGTTTGTCTTCGTATTCGTGGTCATCGGCATAACGCTCTATCAGGAGCGGAAGACAGAGCGTGCTCTTGAGGCTCTTCGCGATCTTTCGAGCCCGCGTGCGCTGGTGGTACGAGATGGCGTTCAGCGACGCATCGCTGGGCGTGACGTAGTCCGCGGCGATTTCATGCTGCTCGCCGAGGGCGACCGAGTCCCTGCCGACGCGATCATGCTCGAATGCTCGAACCTCGCCGTCGACGAGTCTCTGCTGACCGGAGAGTCGGTGCCGGTTCGCAAGACTGGATGCCGGGCCGACGAGCCGCGGGTGCTGGGAGCGCCGGGCGGCGACGGGACCGTGTGGGTCTTCTCGGGCACGCTCGTTGTCAAGGGGCAGGGCATGGCCGAGGTGCTCGCAATTGGCGGCGACACGGAGCTGGGCAAGATCGGCACGGCACTCAAGTCGCTCGAGCCCGAGAGGAGCCTCCTGCAGCGCGATGTGAGCAAGCTCGTGCGCAACCTCGCGATCCTGGGAATCTCGCTCGCGGTACTTGTTGTGATCATCTACGGACTGACGCGCGGCAACTGGCTTGAAGGGGTGCTGGCGGGCATCACGCTAGCGATGGCGATGCTCCCCGAGGAGTTCCCGGTCGTGCTGACGGTCTTTCTTGCGCTCGGCGCGTGGCTCATCTCAAAGAGCGGGGTGCTGACGCGGCGCATGCCGGCCATCGAGACGCTTGGCGCGGCCACTGTGCTGTGCTCGGACAAGACCGGCACCATCACTCAGAACCGGATGACGGTCAAGAATCTCGGCACCACCAGCGGACGGTTCCGCGTCGACGGACAACCGCTCACCGAGGAGTTCCACGAGATCGTCGAGTATGCGGTTCTCGCCTCGCCAATCGACCCGTTCGACCCGATGGATGCGGCGTTCAAGGAGCTTGGTGAGCGGTTCCTAGCCGACACCGAGCACATCCACGCTGACTGGACTCTCGTGCGCGAGTACCCGCTCTCGGAGCACTTGCTCGCGCTGAGCCACGTGTGGCGCTCGCCCGAGGGCGGCGACTACGTGATTGCCGCCAAGGGCGCGCCTGAGGCTGTCGCCGACCTCTGCCACATGACTCCAGAGGAGGTCGGCGGGGTCGTGACTGACGTCTCTCGAATGGCCGACGAGGGGCTGCGGGTTCTCGGCGTCTCTCGCGCAAAGTTCAAAGCCGTGGGAGACCTCCCCGAGATTCAGCACGATTTCGAATTCGAGTGCTCATCCTATTAGCTCAGGATGTCAGGCCCAACTCCTATGCTGACCTCGATGAACGTCCTACGAGGCAGGATAGGTGCGACATGACCAAGACGCCAAGGTCCCTCATCGAGTTGTTCGCAACGTTTCACACGGAGGAGGAGTGCCGACACGCCCTCTTCCGTCACCGCTGGCCAGACGGCTTCGCCTGCCCGCGTTGCGGCGGTGATCACGCCTATCCGATCGCGAACCGCTCCACCTACGAGTGTTCTGCTTGCGGGCACCAGACCTCCGTCACGGCCGGCACGATCTTTCACAAGACGAGAACCCCGCTGCTCAAGTGGTTCGCAGCCATCCACCTGCTCTCCACGACGGCCAAAGCGCTGTCCGCAGCCGAGCTCGCGCGGCAGCTCGGCGTCGCGAGCCAGACCGCCTAGACGATGCGGCGCAAGATCGTAAACGCCATGGTGGGGGTGGGAGACGAGCGGCTCTGCGGCCGGGTGGAGATGGACGAGTCCTACGTTAGCGGCAAACGCGCTGGTACTGCCGCCAGAGACACTTGCAAGCGCACGCCGGTGGCTGTCATGGCGGAGAGAACGCAAAGCGGTGGGCTTGGCGAAGTCGCGATGTCGGTCATCCCTGACGCCTCCGCCCACTCGCTGTTTTCTGCCGCCCGCTCCTCGATCGCGCCGGGCAGCCAGGTCGCCACGGACGGTTGGAGGGCGTACCGCTTCCTTGCGCCCGCCGGCTACGATCATGTCGCCACCGTCCAGGGACGCGCGGATCTGGCCAGCGAGGTACTGCCATTGGTGCATATGGTGATCTCGAACTTCAAGCGGTGGATCTTGGACGTCTTTCATGGCGTCTCCCGCAAGCACCTTCAGTCATACCTCGACGAGTACGTCTATCGGCTCAACCGTCGCCACGCGCGGAGCGATCTCTTCCGCAGGGTGCTCAACCGCTGCTGCCGTTACTTCAGCCCGATGACCTACGGCGAGATCATAGGACGGCAACCTGAGCTAATAAGATGAGCACTCTTTGATGGAGTCTATGTGCTGGTCGAGCAGCGACGGGCGTCTGGACCGCTCGTAGCTCGGGGCTCGGAGAGCTCGAGCAGCCGGTGCATGGTCGTGCGGCTCATGCCCAGGCGCTCGGCGATGTGCTTCTGGTGGGGTGCTCGCGTTCATGCAGGCGATGGACCTCATCCCAATCTGGCTCTGTGTCCACTCGCTTCCTCCTCGGTCCGCAGGGATCCTGCGACCGAGAGTGCATCGAATACCGGTCACGCGCTATGCGGTGTCCAGCCCTTTTCGAGCGGCGTAATGTGCACAGTATTCAGGCGGCGTCGACACCCGCCTCCTTCTGCCAGTAGGCGAAAGACTTGCCTGCAATGGTTCCCCCCTGCTAGAGAGCCAGCCGCCATCAGGTGGAATACCTAACCTGACTTGTCTTTCATGGTGGGTCCGGGTGGATTCGAACCATCGGCCTCTCGACTATCAGAAGTGGTGCGCGTTTGAATCCCGCACATCTCGAATCCGTTCAGTCCGTCTAGCAGCGACTTGATTCACGTCAGCGGAGACGGTTGAAGGACACACTTGATGAAACGGCCTCTACAACGATGGATTCCACGAGGTCCGACTGACAGTCCCGAACATGGGGCGACTCCAGCGCTCTCGCCTGGGCGCAGGTGGTCCGTGTCCGAGGCGCTCGGCACTCAGTGAATCAAGCTAGATCTGCATGAGTCTGATTGCCTCGTTCAGCGCTGATACCTTATTGTTCACGCCTAGCTTCTTGTAGACGTTTCGTAGATGAAACCTAACCGTCGACAGCGAGATGTGCAGCGTGGATGCGACTTCGAACTGGGTGCTTCCGCCTTGGAGGTGCTTCAGAATCTCAATCTCCCTTTGTGAAAGCACCCCGCCGGTGCTGGTCAGAGCGGCCGCGGCGCTCACGTACCTTGAGCACATGTCGGCAACAGAACCTAGGTAGCCGTCGTCCTGTAGGTCCAATTCGCCGAGCATCCCGGCTAGAGCCGGCGCGCTCTCGACAAAAGGCATCACGATGTTGTCGCGGGCAGCCAGCTCCAGCGTCGTCTTGAGAATTCGCCTGCCCAGCTCGCTCTGCCCCACGTGGGCCTTCGCGATTGACTGGAAGATGCCGTGATGGATGACAGCCAGCTGATTCTTGAACGAGCCGAGCCGCGCAGAGAAGAGCTCGCACAGGGCATCAAGGCTGTCGAAGTCCTGAGTTGCGACAAGATACCGCCCGCGCAAGATGTAGTCGAAGGCCAGCCCCTGGCACATGAGGCTCCCCCGCTGCGCCCTGCCTTGACGGATCCACGTGGGCGTCTGCTCAGGGCGCCCCGCCAGGCACTCAACGTAGGCCATAGCCATTTCAACAGCCGCATGAAGAACGGCGCTGCCTTCCGCCTCGACCCCTGACCGAAGGGTGTTCAGCAGCATGCGGGCCTCAGCGTGATTGCCCAGAAAGACCAGCTGGCGGGCGAGGGCAAATGTCGCGCACACCTCCAGGCACGGCTGCTCGGTCTCACGGGCCATGAATACTGCCTTGTTCGCTTGGAAAGGCACGCTCTCAATGTCGCCCGTCTCAAGAGCGTACTCTGCGTAGAGAACCGTATCCAATCCGATACCGCAGCCGCCTGAGGTTGCCGCAAGCGCCCCAAAACCCTCAACCATACTGTCGACAGTCGCGCGAAGTGTTCCGGGGTCTCTGAAGTACACATACAGGAGGTGCGGCGAACCGAAAGTGATCTCCTTCTCTCTTGTCACGATGCGGGAGATACGGCCGTCGAGGTGTTCTAGTGCCCGCCTATTCATCTCGACCATGCTGTCGCAATCGTTGAATGCGGCGAATGTCGAGACTACGTAGATCTCTCCCAGAACAGATTCATGCTTCTGGGCCGTGGCGTCAGCGGTTGTGAAGTAGTCCCTCATGGTCCTCAACGAGGCGCTGCACTCATCCCTGACACTCGAATCCCCTAGCAGCATGCGCGCGCGCCAATAGCGCAGATAGCCGAGCGGATACCGCTTCCAGATGTCTGTCTCGGCCTCTCGGAACACTCGATCAACCACGTCGAAGTGATTGAAGCAGTAGTCCGCTAAGTCCATGGTCTCCAGTGCGGCAAGAATGCATTCCAGCTCGCCCGATTCGAGATACAGCTCGAAGGCGCGCGCTACGTCACCTCTCGACAGCAGCCACTTGCCCGCGCTTACGGTCGCCCGCCTCCAGTCCTCGTGTTCAAGTGGCTCACATCGTCGAAGTAGCTCGCCGATTGCGTGTTGCACGCTGTAAGTATGGGTGGCTTCCCGATACTCCACCACCGTCATGTCCTGCAAGATCCCACAGAGGCGAGAGCCCAGTCCCAGCTCGTCAAGCACTTGTACAGCCATCGGCGTCTCGAACTGCCCGAGCGCGGCGAGCACCCTGAGTGCCTTCCTGGAATCCTTGCCGTACGCTCGAGAGAGATAGCCCTCAAGAAAAGTCTGGATGGCCGTGCTGGCTCCGAGGACATCGCCGTGCCCCCGAGCTTCAACCAGCAGCCGCACCAGAATCGGCCAGCCGGCGCTCTCTTCGTGGATGCTTGCGATTTCGCTGGCGGATGGCCGAACGCCTCTCATCGAACAGTAGTCACGGATCTCGTCGAGCGAGAAACGCAGAGAACTCACGTCCAGGACCGGAGCTGCGCTCAGCCATGTGGGGTATCCCGAGGCATCCGCAGTCGGCTGCCCTGCAACGAGCACGACGTGAAGACCGCCGACGGCCTCGCGCAGAAGTGCCTTCACAACTGTCTGGGCGCCTTCGGAGTCTCGGTAGTTGTCGACCACGACTACGAGTGGCTGCGGTTGTTGCCTGAGGCCAACCTCGTCGACCCGCTGATCACAAGGAGGCTCCACGCCCGAAGCCGCGACCCGCACCAACTCCTCTGCCAAGTCCGCGCGCCTCCCCGCAACCGCTTGACGAAACACCCGCCAGACAGCCGCTGCTGAAGCTTCTGCGTCGATCTCAACCCAGACCGATTCCACGCCCTTGTGCGTAAGGAACTCCTGCAACGCCACGGTCTTGCCATATCCTTCTGACGCACCGACAACCGAGACGGGTCGAGTGAGGACTCGCTCCAACTGGGCATCGATACGTCTCCGCTCCAACATCCGTGATTCGCGACGCACCGGACATCCATCTCCTTGGGGCGTTGGCAGTCCACAAGATCGTTGGCAAGTTAGCGGTTGTAGCCGCAACTCGCCACGCGCTGGAGTCTGATTGAGCGGGCGACCTCAGTCCAGCCCTACCTTCGGGCACCAGCCGGGCCAGATTCTCTGATTGCGAGCATGCAGAGCACACCGACGATGTTGATGAAGGCGAAGGCGAATAGACTCCACTTCAGGCCGAAGATGTGGCTGGCGGTTGCGTCACCGAGGCCGGACATGCCCGCTAGCAGCGTCGTCAACCATCCGCCGATCGCCGGCGACACAGCGCCGGCCGCGAAACCGAACGCTAGTATCAGCGCGAAGGCTGAACCGACCCTGTTCGGCGTCATGTCCTCGAGATCCATTGGCACGTTGTAGAGAGCGGGCATCCAGCAGGAATTGCCCAGACCGAAGAGGACGACGCCGACAACTACAGCGCCAAAGGAAACGCTGGCGCCGAGACTCGCCACGAGTAACCCGGCCAACTTGAGAACCTGGCCCGCCACTAGTGAGGGTTTGCGCCGACCAGTCCGGCTCATGTGTATTCCGCCAAGCATTCCGCCAAGGATCCCTACGGCCGGGAACGCGAGCGCTGCCCACAGCCCTGCGGCTGTTGCCGACAATCCGCCAATCTCGGAGAGATATGTTGGCAGAATCGTCGCGATGTACGAGTAACACAGGAAGTCGCATATGAAGGTCACCGAAAGTAGTCTGATGCTGCGGCGCCTAAGGAGTGCGAAGAACGTTCCCCTCTCGGGGAGCCCTTCGGTTTCGGGCTCCACATCACGGGCGAGCCCCGGGTCTCTGGCCATCGTGACCCACGCAATCATGACCGCCGCAAGCACAATGCCCCATGCTCCGAGAGCGTTGCGCCATGAGCTTCCGAGCAGCACGTAGATTGGCACCATGAGCGCGTAGCCGGTAACGGCTCCAAAGAACGGGAAGAGCCCGTTGGCCGTGTTCATGCCCTCTCTCTGATGGGGCTCGTACCACTTCATGATCGCGGACCCAATGAAGGGTATTGCGAGCCCAAAACCCACCCCGTACAGGAAGCGTCCCAGCAGGAACACCCAGTAGCTGCTGGCCACGTAGTTTGTCAGCATGCCCACCACAGCGAACCCCAGCGCAACGGTGAACAATCTTCTTAAGCCGAGACGGTGCTCGATCGCAGCCCCCACAAGGCTCGCTACGATGATCGCCGGGAAGATAATCGACACGGACATATTGAGAAGCATGTCGTTGTTCACGATGCCGAAGTGCTCAGCAAGAATGCCTAGCAGAGGCGCCGGCGAAACCTGCTGGACATACAGTATCCATATGCCCAGGAGAATCAGCGGCGTGATCACCGCTCTTGAGTTGGGGCTTCTATCTCTCATGGCGAACTCTAGATCTCCTTCTGTCTGCCGGCGCTGGGCGCACACCGGCGACCGTTATGGCGCGTGATTCCATCTGGCTACGACCTGGGAGCGGGCAGAGGCAACACTGCCCGCTGATACGTCGTGTTGATCAGAATCGCGACGGCCGAGTAGAGGTACAGGATGGCGTTCACGAGAAAGCCGTAAGCCACAGCAGTCATGAGTGAGGCTGGCATCCAGCCAAGCTGCACAGCGCCCATGACCACGACCATCACCCCGAGAAGCGCGACGGGCAGAGAGAGCGTGTATGGGGCCCTGAACAACACGGGAGCCCAGAGCAGGAGAATGGCCCCGAGCCATAGGTAGACCCACCCAATGATGGTCGGATCAAGTGGCCACCCGCGTAGCCCCGCAAAGTACTGAACGACATTCCAGACGCCGGCTCCGGTGACGAAGAACAGCACCCCAAACACCACGCCGATATTGCCGGCACTCTCCCCGTTCAGGTGATCGAATACAGCGCCAATCAGGTTGATGGCGCCAACGGCAATCGCGAAGATGCCGATGGGCAGGGCGGCCGCTGGTGTAACCAGCCCAATCAACGAGACGAACATCAGGAACAGGACTAGCGATATGCCCGCGAAGGACGCAGGCCCGGCGCTTGCGATCTTTGTAGACTCCATGTGTGACGCTCCCTGTTGTGTCTTTCGGAATCGGCCCATCCAGTTGGTCCGCAGTTCACGGAGGCCTTGGCCCTACGGCCTCCGTGAACTGCCCTGGGTTTCGCAGTTAGATGCAGAGGATCTGAGCTGCGTTCTTGTACAGAATCATGTCCGCAAGGTCCGCGTCGGCGCCGCAAGCGTCTTGTACGGCCTCGATGGCGTACTTGTGGTTTGAGAATGGCGTGTCGGTTCCAAACAGAACCTTGTCCCGCCCGAAGAAGTCCACCATGCGCTTGATGTCCGCGGCCGACCGGAAGGTCGTGTCCACATAGACGTGGTCGTAGCCCTCAAGCGCCGCGGATAGAATCTCCATCTCCCCCCCCATGAGGCCTCCACAGTGGCCCGCGATAAGCGGGTATTCCGGAAACTCCTTGACGAGTTCGATGAAGTACTTGACGTCGCCATACTCAGGGGTGCGCGCGAAGTCCTCGCCCTCGGTGTAGTAGTCATTTGCACCGCAGTGGGAGACCACCGGCAGACTCCGGTCACCGAACACACGGACGGCCGCCTTGACGCGGTCATCTCGGAGGCTGATATTCTGGAGAACCGGGTGGATCTTGAGCCCCCTGGCTCCTCTCTCGATGTCTCGTTCCAGTTTCTTGACCATCTCATCGATGGGGAGGCTGTAGTCTGCACTCGTGAAGGGGAGGATTCTGCCTTCGAGCTTGGATGCGGCCAGGTACTCCTCAAAACTAGTGTTCGGGAGAACCGGATAGAGGCAGATGTAGGTCACGCCTGCCGTGTCGAGTCTCTTACCGAGATTCTCGACGGTGTTCTCCCAACACAGTTCGTGACCGGCGCTGCAAAGGACCCGGAACTCCTCAAACGAATCACCAATCAACGGCTTGCTGAATCCGGATTCTGCGAGCGTCGCGAAGGGATCCGCGTAGCCACCCTTCTGAACGTTCTGCTTGAACGTCACGTTCCGGTTGTAGTGGAAGATGTCTCCGAGGTGCGCGTGAATATCAATCACCCTAGGCATAGTAATCGCTCCATTCCTCTCGTCGCGACTGGTGTTGGTGGACCAGTCTTTTGATCGAGTATCGCGATTGGCGCAGGGCAGCGGCACCTGCATGAAGCGACGGTCTTTGCTCGAAACCGCAGCTGTCGTTTCGGCCAGTCCGCCTCTGAAGTGACAGCAGGGCGACAGCACTCCGCGTCCCCATCGAGTCCTACGGGGAGCAGATCCTTCGCGACGATGCAGTCGGCAGCTTCCCCCTGCTTGCGGACCACAGGCACGTCAGCTGCCATTCCGAGTAGCAGCTCTCCGCCTTGGGATGAGGCCCCCGACCCCTAGACCACAGCGCGTCTTTCTGGGCAGGAAGTCATCTACCTAGAGCGGGATGACCGCATCATGGCAACGCCGGGAGCAGCAGCTAGAAGAAGGAACACGATGGCTGATCACGTGCTCATCACTTTTCCGGAGCAGGTATGAAGCGAAAGTCGCTTCTGTACCAGAGCAAGGTCGAATACGGCGGTTGGACGATCAACCAAGTCTTGGGGTGTACCCATGGCTGCAAGTACCCCTGCTACGCACTGTCTCTGGCCAAACGCACCGGCCGAGTGAAGACGTACGACGACTGGTGCCATCCCGAATTCGTTGAGAATGCGCTGGAGCTGCTTGACGACGAGCTTCGACGTCTAAGGGGCAAGATCGACAGCGTCCACCTATGCTTCACGACTGACCCGTTCATGTGGGACGCGGCTGCGACTCCACTGCCGACGCCGCCGCGGACCTCCTCGACGTGTACTTCCGGCATGATGGCTACAAAGTGGCTCGAGACGGCCATAGGTTCAGAGTGGCGAACGCTTCTGGAGTCTCAGCACAGACCGATGCGTCCTTCGATCTTTGTTCAGACACCGGCGCCGTCTACATCGAGCAGCAGATCGAGAAGTGCAACGCCAAGCTTGGGCTGGGTGACTGCGACGGCGCGATAACCAACGCCCGGTCACTTGTCGAGACTGCGTATTCCGGTTGAAGTCGCACACCATTCCGGTGGAAATCGCACAGCGTTCCGCTCCAAGTCTGAAGCGCGCCGGGTAAAGTGGAGGCTCCGAGATTCAGGAGGAGCCCGATGTCCCGAGGTACGATGTACCCACAAGAGCTGCGTGAGAGCGCTGTGCGCATGGTCGCAGAGATCGATCGGCCCGGAGCTGTCCGTCGTGTGGCCGAGAAGCTGGGCGTGAGCCAGGATGCAGTCCGTTACTGGATCAAGAACGCCCCGGCGGACAAGGGCGGCAAGAGCGGCCTGACGCCCGATCAGCTCGAGGAACTCAGGGCGCTGCGACGCGAGAACGCAGAGTTGCGCCGCGCGAACGAGATCCTGAAGGCGGCGAGCACGTATTTCGCCAAGGAGCTCGACCGTCCCCGCACGAGATGACCGGCTTCATCGAAGAGCACCGCGGTCGCTTCGGGGTCGAGCCCATATGCAGGGTCATGGAGTTCAACCCGTCCACCTATTGGGCGGCTCGCAACCGCCCTGCGTCGGATCGACGCGTCCGTGACGTGGCCCTCAAGCCCGGGATCTCCCGCGTCCACAAGGACAACTACGGCGTGTACGGGGCGCACAAGGTCTGGAGGCAGCTGAAACGCGAGGGGATCCGTATCGCCCGCTGCACCGTTGCCCGCCTCATGCGTGAGCTGGGACTTCGTGGTGTGCGCCGAGGCAAGACGTGTCGCACCACCGTGCCCGACGAGACCGCCGCTCGCCCCGCAGATCTCGTGTGCCGACTCTTTGCCGCCGAGCGTCCCGACCGTCTGTGGGTCGCGGACTTCACGTTCGTGAGGACCTGGGCCGGCTTCTGCTACGCCGCGTTCGTGATCGACGTGTTCTCCCGGATGATCGTGGGCTGGTCGCTATCGACGTCGCTGAAGACCGACATGCCCCTGGAGGCGCTTCAGATGGCGCAGTGGCGACGGGGACATCCGTTGCCTGGACTGGTGCATCACTCGGATCGAGGATGCCAGGACACCTCGATCCGCTACACGGAGCACTTGGCCGAGGCTGGGATCGCTCCGTCGATCGGCTCGGCCGGTGACGCCTATGACAACGCCATGGCCGAGTCCACCATCGGTCTGTACAAGACCGAACTCATCTACCGCCAGGGGCCGTGGCGCACACGAGAGCAAGTCGAGATCGCCACGCTCGAGTACATCGACTGGTGGAACAACCGCCGGCTGCACACAGAGATCGGAGACATTCCGCCGGCAGAGAAAGAGGCGATGTACTACGCTGAACCAGCGCGCAAAGAGATGGCAATGAGCCGCAACCAATAGCCTCCATCAAACCCGGCGCGCTTCAATAGCCTCCATCAAACCCGGCGCGCTTCAACTGGAACAGGTGTGCGATTTCGGCGGAATCCGCATCGAGACGGTTCTGCTAGAGCTTGAGCGTTCCATGGATCGGAGCGCTGGTGAGTACAATGGCGACCTGGCCAAGCTGTATAGACGGGCTCAGGTCCTGCTCCATCTCGATCCAGGAGTCGAGGCGGCCGAGCTCCTGCGTCAGATCCCGTCTGGCCTCACGAGTATCGTCAACGGACTGGCAGGCTTGTGAAACAAGATGAGCGACGCCCACGCCACCACATACCAGCCAGCGAGGTACCACGCAAAGCTGGCAGTCAACGCGGCGACCACCCTCTTCGACTTCATGTTCGAGACGCATACCTACCAAGGCGCGAAGCCTGTGAAGCAGGCCAGGACCGGCGAAGGCCGGCGACAGCTGGACGTTGCAGGCGCGGACTCCGCACCGTTCAAGGCGATCGACGTGCACGGTGTTGTGGTAGCCCTGAACCCCCCATGCGATGAGGACTCGGCACAATCGAACGTGCGGCACACGCAGGTCAGGTGCGATCAAGGGAGAGACCCATGCGGTGCAGGCGCACCGCATGGCGCGGAACTCCGGGGGACTTGCGTCCCTTCAGCTACTCACGGGCTGGCATCGCTTTCGTCTATCAATCGGATGCTTACGCAGACGGGTCGGATGATTGACGGATGATTACAGTCGACGGCGGAATCGGATGATTGCAGGCAGCCCTCGGACGGTTATCGGATGATTTCACTCTGAACGGACTTCTCTCGGAACGTAGCGCACCGACCGGCCCGCGCCTCTGCGTTCCAGTAGGTTGAGTTCGACGAGGCCCACCAGATCGCGGTGAGCGGTATCCCGAACAACCTCTAACGTGTCCATGGCCCACCCAGTCGTAACGGCTCCTTCTTGCAGGGCGCGCTCAAGGATGGCTCGCTGACGTGGATTCAACTTCGCTTCGACGGCAGGTGACAGCGTGACGAGACTCTCAGGAGCTCGAAGACGATCGATGTCCTCGCCCGGTCCAGGGAGCGTGACCTGAAAGTAGCCGGTATCTGTCGAGAGCGTCGGCTGCTCCAAGCCATGGTCGAGCATCTGGTCGCGCATGCGCCGAAACCCGCTGCCACGCTCCTCTATCCGCTGGAAATACGACAGGCACTGCGCCAAGACAGGATTGCGCGAACACGGTCGATATCTGCCCTGTCGAAGGTTCGCAAGAGTGATGGGGGAGGGAGGAAGTCCGGGACTCGAGATGACCACCCTGTCGGAGAAGACCTCGAGGAGAATCTTGCGACCGGCGTCCTCGTACTGACGGTGCACCATCGCATTCACCAAGGCCTCGCGCAGGGCCTCGATTGGATACTCGTCGAGACGCACGCGATTCAGTCCGATGACTCGCATCGGATGGCGCGTGTTGCGATCCACGAAGGCGATGGCCCGTTCGACGGCGCGCGGGATTGGTTCCCGGATGTCCTCGTGATCACGTGGTTCGCTGTCGAGCTCGGCACCTCGGTAGACATCGGCGAGCACGCGACACTGTGGAAACACAGCCGAGGGATCCTTGGCCAACAGAAGCACTCCCGCTGCGGTGGCGAAGTATTCGCCGGAGGCGGCCTCGCGCCAGACTAGACCTCGCAGGGCCACTCCTGCTAGCAAGTCGTCCTCTGAGAGGTCGGCAGGGTCGCGATTCTCAGCAGCAGCGATGAGGCGACGAGCCACGTCGGCGTCGAGATCGGCCCACCTCACCCGGTCCAGCGGTTGGGATTCAAAGGGCGAGGTCGCGGCGATGGTCTGATCTGCTATTTCGTCCTCGTCACTCGTCGGCGAAATGCCGAAGCGGGCTTCCAAGAGCTTGACCAGAGCGAGGCGCACCTCCTTCTGCAGATCGATGACGTTGCCGAACCGCTTGTACTTAAGTCCGTCGGTATCGATTTCGTCGAGAAGTGCTTCGGCTCCTTCTTCCCGCGCCACGTGTCTATCGCCCTTGATGAAGGCGATGATGGGCAACCCCAGTTCCTTCGCGCGCCGATATTCCGCGTGGGTGATCGTCTGGTCGCCCACGCGGGCCCCTTGTTGGATGCCCACAATGACCAGGTAGACCTGGCACTCGTCCAAGCATTCCAGGCAGTCTTCCATGGCCTTGGCCGGGGATGCCGGCTCGAATTCGTAAAGCACAGGCTCACAGTGTGAGGATAGGAAGGAATCGGTGTTGACGAGGTTCTGCACAATGAGGCGCTCGTCCTCAAGCTCCTTCTGAACCGAACTCACAAACACGCGGATCTTCGAGGTCATTCGGGTGGCTCCATCCCCCTGCGGTCTACTGATTTCTGAACTGCTGCTCGGCCGGGGCAGTTCCATCACTGCAACCCCGGGTCGGCTTGCCGATTGTACCGCCCGCACGTCCGCGCCCCTACAGCCCGATCGCGTCCGACAGCGTCTCCATCGCGCCGCGCGCGGTCTCTTCCGACAAGTGCCCGTAGATGTCGGCGGTGATCGCGATGCTCGCGTGTCCGAGCAGCTCCGACACGGCCTTCAGGTGCACACCGTTCTCCAGCCACGTGGTCGCTGCAGAATGACGCAGCGTGTGGACTGCAACGTCTGTCAACGCCGCAGCGCTTGCCGCAGCCTTGACGGCGCGAAGGATGTTCTGCGGCTCGACCGTTGTCCCGCTTTCGGTCGTGAAGACGTAATCGGACTCGATCCAGACGCTCCCCGCAGCCAAGCGCTCGACCGCCTGCCGTTTGCGATGTGCCTTGATCATCGCGACCACGGAAGGGGATAGCGGGAGGGAGCGGCGGGACTTGGCTGTCTTGGGCTGGGTGACCATGAGCTTCCCGTCGACGCGTGCGAGCGTCCCGCGCACGTGCAGCGTCCCGGTCTTCAAATTGAGGTCCTTCCACTTGAGCGCGGCCGCCTCACCGCGTCTGAGCCCCGTTGCGGCGATGAGGGCCAGCAGGCAGTGGTAGCGCGAGCCCTTCGCTGCATCGAGCAGGCGGGTGACCTCGGCCGACGAGAGATGACGCGTCTCCTTCTTGGCGACCGAAGGCTGCTTGACCGACGACGCGGGGTTGCGGGCGACCAGGCCGTCTCGCACAGCGCCGGACAGCGCGACGCGAAGTACCGTGAAGATCCGCTGCACCGTCGCGTCCGCCAGCCCCTTGTCGTTGAGCTTCAGGATGAGCGCATCGATGTCTGATGGCCGCAGCCGGTCAAGCCGGATCGCTCCGAACGGCTCGGGCTCCAGATGGTGGATGCACAGTGTCTTGTAGAGCTCTTTGGTGCTGGCCTTGCAGTTCGAGGCCGCAAGCGTCGTGTCCCGCCACTGGACTAGCCATACGGCGACGCTGGCCTTGGCGTCACGCACGGGTGCGCCGACCTCGACGCGCTCGGAGGCGGTCTTGAGCTTGTTCCGTACTTCAGTCCGCGTCTTGCCGTACAAGACCGTGCGGCTGCGTTGCCCCGTCACGGAATCGTCGCAGACGATGGCGGCGCACCACCTGCCGTCCTTGCGTTGATAGATCGAGTGCTCGCCGTTGGCTCGCTTGCCCATGGACTTGTCGTCTCCAGCTCTTGAAGGTCGGACCATTCCTCCGTGATGGTGTATAAGCTTGCACGAACCGCTTTCCGGTTCCTGACTTTGGTGGCGCACGCCCTGGGAAAAGTCGTGTAGCAACGCGTGTAGCAACGCGTTTCATTTCGCGGGGGTTCGCCACCGTCCGCTGATGTCGCCGCAGGCCTCTCACCTGCGAGAACCGGACTTCGGCGGTCACCTACGGACACGCTGACGTACCTTTACACGGAAGAGGTCGGGGGTTCGAATCCCTCATCGCCCACCAAGAAAACCGCAGGTCAGAGGCTATATTTGGACGATGGTCGAAGTGGCTAGAGACCTAGAATGTAGCAACGCGTGTAGCAACGCGGTTTGAAATCGGGTCGATTTCGCTCGAATGCGAGTAAGGCCGCAAGCTTCTGAACTGCGGAAACGCGAAACGCCCGGGCTGAGTCCCCGCGAATTTCGTACGCCCAACGGAAGTAGTCATCACTCTGCGGCCGTTGACCCTTGTGACCTGCGGAATCATCGTCCTTCTTGGTTCGGGACAAAACATGCAACACCTCACGCCAAGTGTTGTACTATTTGTCCCATGAGAGAACCCACCGACAACGCGGTCGCCCAAGCGGAAGGAATCTTCGCCGCCCATGACGGCGTCATGCGGACGAGCGACGCCCTGGACGCCGGCATACACCGACGCACCCTGTACTGGATGCGGGATCACCAGCAGCTCGAGACGCTGAGCAGGGGAGTGTTCGCCCTCGCATCGGCCCCGCTGCCTGAAAGCCCTGACGTGTCGGCGGTGATGCGACGGATCCCCAAGGCCGTGCTGTGCCTCGTCAGCGCCCTTGAATACCACGGCATCGGGACACAGATCCCGAAGGCCGTACAGGTGGCACTCCCGAGGAGCGTGCGGCCTCCACATATCGTTCGTCCCCGGGTCGAGGTCTTCAACATGGCCGACTCCGCGTTCGGGGTCGGCGTCGAGGTGCACTCGATGGCGGGTGCCGACATCCGAGTGTTCTCCGTGGCCAAGACGGTCGCCGACTGCTTCAGGTACCGCAACAGGATCGGTCTCGACATCGCCATCGAGGCGCTCCAAGAAGTCGTGAGATCGCGAGCCGCCTCACCGGCCGAGATCATGGAGTTCGCACGCATCGACCGTGTGGCGTCCGTCATGGAACCCTACGTGCGAGCGCTCCTGTGAGCGGGCGGGAGCCTGTGAACCTGCCCGCCTCCATCCGCGCGCGCCTTAAGAACCGCGGCGATGAACTCGGCATGGATCTCAACCAGGTTCTCCAGTACTACGCGATGGAGCGGTTTCTCTACCGGTTGTCCAAGACGTCGTGGGCAGGGCGCCTGATCGTCAAGGGCGCCGCGATGCTCCGTGTCTGGGACGGGGCGGTCGCGAGACCCACGAAGGACATCGACTTCCTCGGCGACATCGACAACTCACCAGAGGCGGTGGCGGCGATTGTCAAGGAGTGCCTCGCGGTCGAGTCCGCTGATGGCCTCGAATTCTCGCCGGACGTCACCGTCGAACCCATCACCGTCGAGGACCGGTATCCAGGGGTACGCGCCTTGATCGAAGGCAGGCTCTCGGGTGCTCGGATCAGACTGCAGCTAGACATCGGGGTCGCCGACATAGCCGTACCCGAGCCGGGCTGGGTCGACTATCCGACACTGCTGGGCACCGAAGCGCCGCGCATCCTCGCTTACCAGCCCGCAACAGCCGTGGCCGAGAAGTTCGAGACCATGATCAGCAAGGGACTTCTGAACAGCCGCGTGAAGGACTACTACGACATCTGGATGCTCTCGCGCTCCGTCGAGTTCGACGGCGCCGAGATCGCGGACGCCTCGCCGACACAGCAGAAATAGCCACGCTATTCACCTCGCCTGTGAGTGCTTCGGCGGCAAGACTCTGTCCACTACATCGCTCTGGAACTTGAGCGTGGCGCGTATCACACGACTGCCGCGCCGCGCGATCAATCCGTAGATGAAGAGAACGATGACAGCACCGATAGTTGCCACAACCAACGACATGAGGTTGAATCCCGTGACGCCAGGGCTTCCGAGATAGCAAAACATCCAGCCGCCGACGAATGTACCGACGACTCCCAAGACAATCGTCACGATCAGCCGAAGCTGTCTTCCATGATCAACTTGGCGACCACTCCAGCAACGAGACCTATCAACAGCCAAGTCAGAATGCCCATGCTCTTCACCTCTTACCACTTAGACGCCAGTCGGCGCGGGTCTCCAGCACACCCCGATTCTCGTCCTGCCTTGTCCACGGATCGTGCTCGTGCGAGAGTTCTGCGGCGAGCGCCGAGGCCCTCGCCTCACCGGCGCTGCGCAGGGCTCCAATGCGGGTACATGTCATGCAGCCCGAAACGGTGCGCTGCCGCGACCGGCATGCCATGGCAGCACCTCGGAAGTGACGAGGTGATGTAGCCGTGGCGATTTCCAGATCTGAGCCGTTCGGCGAGATGATCAGTATGCAGCGTGATATGGACCGCATCTTCTCCCGCATGGATTCGGTTGAGAGCCGCAGCGGCACGGCTACCGCGTGGATGCCTCTCATCACGTCTTGCAGAGTCGACCCCGCCCTGATCAGGGCCGGGCTTCACCGATGGCATGCTCGAGATCCACGTGCCTAAGGCACTCGAGCTCGCGCGACCGAGGACCACCCGGATCGAGATCGGCGGGACGGAGGCGGCGCGGGCCCGTGATCAGCGAGACACCGATGGCCCCGCCCGTCGAGCCTGCAATCGACCAGCCGGGGGCGCAGGTGCAGCATTAGCCGGTACACGAACTCGTGCGAACCCAGCGAAACCCGGTGCCCCGATAGGCGCGGGCCTCCGCGACGGTAGTTCGCGCTGCGGTGACCGGTCCGGGAGCCACGCATCACTGACGCGGTTGGAGTTCACCTGTTCGCCCGTGTATGCCGATAATCGCTATGAGCGACCGCGTCAGTCGGGCCTCGCATAGACCTGTCAGGGAGTCATGCAAAGTGTGAGATCGGGCAATATGAGGACGGGCGCATGGGGTTAAGGAACCGAGTCGTGGTATCGGTCACTGCGGTTGTGTGCGTGATCGGACTAGCCGTCGTCGTTGCAGGCGGTTACCTCGTGAGCACGACGCTCCAGAAGCGCGAGGTGCTGGATGTCCAAGACACGTTGTCGCAAGCCAGCGCAGCGCTCGCTATACCCACCGAGCAACTCGCGAAGACCGCCAAGGACTGGGCAAGCTGGGACGACACATACCACTTCATCAAGACAAACGACCCCGACTACGTTCAAAGCAACCTCAACGGTACAGCACTCAGTTCCCTGAGGGTGGATTTCATGGTACTCACCGAGCCCTCCGGCAAGGTGGTTCGTGCGATTGCCGTCGACCCCGGAACGGCAACGGAGAAGAGCCTGCCGAAGGGCCTGCAGGACTACTTGAAGACCCGGCCCAGCATCTTGGACACGGTCGCTTCGCGCGAGGGTACTTCAGGCGTTCTCTCTCTGCCTGAGGGCCCGGTATTTTTGAGTGCTCAGCCGATTCTCAGGAGCGACGGCACGGGGCCCGCAGCCGGGATGTTCCTCGTCGGCAGCTTCGTCGAGGAGCCGGAGATGAACGCGCTTCGGCTGGTCGTCGGAAGGCGAATGGAGCTTTTCGAGCTTGGAGAGGGTACTGAGATGAGCCCCTGGAAGGGGCTGTTGACCGGGAAGCGGATGGTCGTCGCCCCGGTGAACTCGAACACCGTCGATGGATACACGCTAATCAAGAGCGTCGACGGCCGTCAGGCGCTCGTGCTGAGGATAACTCAGGCGCGAACGGGCCTCCAACTCGCTCGCGACGCCGGCAACGCTGTCATGCTCGCGTTCATCGGCTTCGCGCTGCTGCTGATCGCCACGCTCTACATCTCGATCAATCGGATCGTGCTGAAGCGACTCGCGAGGCTGAGCTCCAACGTCCAGTCCATCGCCCGACGCGGCGGCGAATTCGACGCCAGGCTCGACGCCACTGGAAGCGACGAGATCACAGCGCTTGCCACCGACATCAACTCGATGCTCGGTGCACTTCAGGCGTCTCACAGCGAGCTCAGGTACCTGGCAGGTCATGATGTCCTGACGGGGCTCGATAACCGTCATCAGTTCGAGAGGGATCTCACTCGCGAGATCGCCGAGAGCAGAAGGCTCGTCAGCCCCGGTGCAGTTGTATGGCTCGACCTCGACCACTTCAAGAACGTCAATGACACCCTGGGCCACCTCGCGGGCGACACCCTGTTACGCGATATCGCTAAAACGCTTCGCAGCGAGCTGCGCGACTACTCCACAATCGCCCGACTAGGGGGTGACGAGTTTGCAGTGATCCTTCCGCACACGACAGAATCAGCGGCCCTTTCGGCGGCTAATCGTCTGGTCCATTCCATACGCGACCGGTCGAACAGTATCGCCGGAAGCAATGTCAGGCTTGCGGTCAGTATCGGCGTGGCGCTGTTCCCGGAGCACGGTGAGAGCACCGACACGCTACTCGTCAGCGCGGACCTCGCCATGTATCACGCCAAGAACATCGGCGGGAGTCGTGCATGCGTCTTCAGCCCCGAGTGGCACGACGAGCTGACAGACCGCATGAAGTGGGCCGAGCGAATCGCCGACGCCCTAGCCAAGGATCGATTCGTGCTGCATGCCCAGCCTACCGTGCGACTCGATGACGGACGGCACGGAGTCTACGAGCTCCTTTTGCGGATGGTCGGTGAAGATGGAGACCTTATTGCGCCAGGCGACTTCATCCCGGTGGCGGAGCATGTTGGGCTCATGAGTCAGGTCGATGTGTGGGTCGTCCGCGCTACGGTCAAACTGCTTCGGCAGGAGGCTGAGGCGGGTCGGGACACGTGTTTCGCGATGAATGTCTCCGCGAGCGGGCTGATGGACCCGAGAGTGCTCGAGGCCATCGAACAGGCTCTTGCCGAGACAGGCGTGGACCCGTCTCGCTTGGTGATCGAAATAACCGAGACGGCGGCAATCGCGGATATCGCCATCGCACGGGAGTTCATCAGGGTGCTCAGATCCCTTGGGTGCCGATTCTCGCTGGACGACTTCGGTACGGGGGCGGCCTCTTTCTACTACCTTAAGCAGCTTAAGGTCGACTACTTGAAGATCGACGGCAGCCTGATCAAGAGCCTGCTCAACGTCGAGGGCGACGGCTACTTCGTGCGTGCGATCGTCGAGATGTGCAAGGGGCTGGGCATTCTCACAGTGGCCGAGTACGTCGAGAACGAGGCGCTGATGACGCTGGTCCAGAAGGCCGGAGTGGACTTCGCGCAGGGGTACTTCGTCGGGCATCCCCTATCCTTGGCGGTGCAGGGCCTCGGCAATCAGCCCGAAGGGCCGACCGATTGACCCTCTGACGCATGGAACAATGCGCAGAACGCCGATGTCTCGCCGACTGAGGAACTCACCGAGATGGGTGAAGAGCAGGGCAAGGTGCCGCAAATTAGCGCGTGACGTACTCAATGAGTCGCAATCAGCGCTTCTTAGCCAGCGCCATGGTCGTAGCCTCGACCACGCACGCCCACCCTCTGCTCTCAGGGGGCCCTCAGTCACCGAGACGGGGGGTCCCCTGCCGATGTGGTTGAGAGGCAGTCCCATAGATCTGGATCAACTCCTCTGCGAGCACCCCTACGGAGTCCGCACTGAGTATCCGTATTAAGACCGTCGATGGAGGTGACTCAATTATGTCTGGAGGCAAGCATTTGAAAGGTGTCGGGGACAAACAGCAGAAGCAGTACGAGGAGATTAAGAAGGACGCCGAGGGGTCCGGCCGCTATGGACCGTGCAGCTCTTAAGGTCGGACCATTCCTCCGTAATGGTGTATATGCTTGCACGAACCGCTTTCCGGTTCCTGACTTTGGTGGCGCACGCCCCGACGAAAGCCGTGTAGCAACGCGTGTAGCAACGCGTTTCATTTCGCGGGGGTTCGCCACCGTCCGCTGATGCCGCCACAGGCCTCTCACCTGCCCGAACCGGACTCTGGCGGTCACCTACGGACACGCTGACGTACCTTTACACGGAAGAGGTCGGGGGTTCGAATCCCTCATCGCCCACCACAGAGATACCGGCAGGTCAGAGAACCAGAAATGGCCCTCTGACCTGCCGTCTTTGTACTAGGTATGTGTGAGGGGGTCTGGATTCGAGGACCCCAGCTGGAAGCAGCCTGATCCAGTGCTGTCAGCGCGAACTGTCGGAAGTGACATTCAAAATGTCGTCTCAAGACACGTTGGGATATGACTTTGACAGTTGGACTGTCGTATCGTACGCTTAACGTGCCACTTGACGACACGATAGGTGTTCAATATGACAGTCCGAGACGTAACGAAAGCATTAGCCCCGCTGCTGCAGCAGCTAGAGCTGGAGCAGCCGCGAGTAATCACCAAGGCCGAGTTGAAGTCGTATGCGACCTTGGCGGGAGTGGACTGGCCGGCCGAGGTCGTCGTCCGCCGTTTACGTGAAGCTGGATGGCTTCTCGATCTGAAGACCCGCGGCGTGTGGGAGTTCGCGCCGGCGGCACGGGCGGGGGCGTTTGGCTCGGGCGATCCGTTTATCGAGCTGAGGGCCACGCTCGCACGGGACGGCGGCTCATTCTTCGCCGTGGCCGCCGAGTCGGCAGTGTACCTCTTGGGTCTCGCCAGCAGACGCCCCGACCGAGAGGTAATCGGCGCGCCCGCAGGCGTTCGGACGCCGAAGGCGTTGCGCGATTTCAGGGTCGTTCACTGGACTCCTCGCGCCGAGTTCGTCGCCAAGGACGGAGTGCCGGTCTGGTCGGTCACGACCCTTCTCGCGTTCATGGCCACCAAGCCCGGCGGATACCGGGATTGGCCGAACGTCGGGGAGTGGATCGTGCACGCGGCCAGGGTGACCACCGCCGAGGCGATCGCCGAAGAGCTGCGCGGTCACCCCCGTGCCGCGTGGGCTCGCGCCGCCTACCTCCTCGACACGGGAGCGGAGCCAGACGTTGCAGTGCACCTCATGGAGCTAGCTCCTTCAGGGGCCGGGCCGTTCTACCTGGGCAGACGCGGTGTCTCTGGGCGCTATGACGGACGCTTCGACGTCGTTGACTCGACAGGTCTGGAGGTGCGAGCCGAGTGATCACCGAGGGCTATCTCGTCCGGCACTACCAAGGCAGGCGTGGCGGACGTGGACCCGCCATCATCGACATCGCCCAGGATCATCTGCTCTACCACTTGGCCAAAGAGGGGGTCTTCGGTCTTGGCGTGTCGCTCAAGGGCGGCACCGCGATTCGGAAGTTTCGGGCAGGCAATGCCGGCCGATTCTCTACCGACCTGGACTTCGCGGGCATGGATGACGCGGCCGCAGACCTGCTGGTCGAAGTCGTCGATGGGGCGACAGTAGGCCCCTTTGAGTTCACCCTCGAACCGCTTGATGGAACTCGACGCATGCGGCTTGCGATCGGCAGTCCCTTCGGTGAGACCGAGGTCCCTGCTCGGCTCGACCTGGGCCGGCGCAAGCTGTGGCTTCCGCCCGAGATGCTCCCGGCCTTGCCGTTGCCGATCCACGCGCGCTACGACTTCGAACTCCCTGCAATCCCCAACGCCCGCGTCGAGGAAGTCATCGCCGAGAAGCTCGCTCGCTATCGGCGCGGAAGTCTGGCCCGCGACCTCTACGACCTCGCGTGGCTCGCGTCTCGCCCGTTCGACGAAGCGCTCGTGCGAAGAGTGACGGCGCTCAAGATCTGGAGCGACGTCGTCGACGACGGCTTGGGTGACAGGCCGTGGGATCCCGATGAGATTCTGCGACCCCGCCAAGAAGCCGAGTTTGTTGCCGAGGCAATCGGCTACCTGACCACCCCGGTCGACATCGCTGGCTGGGTGCAGGTCGTTCGCGAGCGCTTCGGGTTCCTCCGCGACCTTGATGACGCCGAGACAAGACTCCTGCGTTGCAGTCTCGCCGATGAGTGGGACGTCCGGCAGATGATCGAAGCGCTTGGACGCGAGGAGTGATGGCCGGGCGGCCCAACGAAGGGCGCTCGCGGCGCTGTCCTACGCGAGCAAGATGTAGCAACGCATGTAGTAACGCGTTTCATTTCGCGGGGGTTCGCCACCGTCCGCTGATGTCGCCGCAAGCCTTTTACCTGCGAGAACCGGACTTCTGCGGTCGCCTACGGATACGCTGACGTACCTCAAACGGAAGTAGTCACGACCCGCGGCCGTTGACCCTTCTGACCTGCGGGATCATCGATCCTGTTTGTTTCGGGACAAGAAATGCACCACATCGTTCCAAGTGTTGTTCTATTTGTCCCATTTCCGTTCTGGTCGGCGCCCCAGCATCACCAGTCTTCTTTGGTGAATCCGTGATCACCCCTGCGTGTACTCGGCAGAACTCGGCGCCTCCGGCCTGTGATTGCGGCCCCTTGGGGTGAGATGGCCGGGGCCCTGAGCGCCAACTCCGATGGTGTATCATATGTGGGACACCCTACTCGAGGGGAGCAGATTCGATGTCCGCAACCAAGAGGGCTTACTCCGCCGAGCTGACCGCAGTCATGGAACGCGACGGCGTGAGCCGCGCCGAGCTTGCCAGGCGCATGCACACAAGCCGATCGACCGTCGGTCGCGTCTTGGATCCCACTGACGAGTCCGTGACGCTCGCCACACTCTCCCGCGCCGCGGCTGCTCTCGGCCGCGAACCGGCCGTTTCGCTCGCGCCGGAACGCCCTTCCGTTCTCTTGAACCGCCATCGCGTCGAACTCAGGAGGATTGCTGAGGAGAACGGCCTAGAGAACGTCGTCGTCTTCGGCTCGGTTGCACGCGGGCAAGACACTCCCGATAGCGATCTGGACCTCGTGGCCGACATACCGGAGGGTCTTGACCTGTTCGCGGTCGCAGTAATCGAGGATGCGATGAGCGCAGCCATCGGTCGAAAGGTCGATCTCGGCGAGCGTAGGTGCCTGAAGCCCGGCGTGCAGGAGAACGTCGAGAGAGAGTCGGTGCCGCTGTGATGAGCCAAGACCGCACAATCGAGCAGTTCCTTAGCGACATGCGCGATACGGCCAACGGGCTGGGCCGTCTTGTCGCCGAAACAGATCGCGAGACCTTCATGACCTCACCAACGGGTTCGTGGGCGATCGAGCGAGGGATCATTCAGCTCGGCGAAATCGCCTCACAACTGCGCAAACGGCATGAGGAGTACGTTGAGGCGCATCCCGAACTCGACCCACCTGGCATGCGCTCAACGCGCAACATCGTCGTTCACGGGTACGCGACGATTGACCGCAGCCGGATATGGCAGATTGCCGTGGAGAAGGTCCCAACGGTCGGCGCGGCCGCCGACTCGCTCCTGCGCGGTCTTGGCGGGGATTGCGGCGTCACGTGATGAACGAGCTAAGACGCGGCTAGTCGGGGATCAGCAAAGTGAACGATCGACCCCGGCCCGACGAACTCGAGGCATTTCAGCGAGGACGAGCAGCCCGAAGAAGAGCATCAGCGCCCGTACCACTCTTCGTACCACGCTTGCATCTTGGTGATCTCGGTGCTTTGCGCATCGATTATCGACTGCGTCAGGTCGCGCATCTCCGGCTGGCTCGTGGCGTTGCCGGCCATTTGCGACATCATGATCGCCATCTGGTGGTGAGGAATCATCTGTTCGATGAACGCCTTATCGAACGGCTTGGCGGCCTCGAGATCCGTCATATCCACCACGCCGCCACCCATCATGCGGCCCATCATGCCAGACGACCCACCTGCATTGGGCACGCTGGTATCGAACCACGCGAGATACCACTCCCTCATCTGTGCGTTCTCGATCGTCTGCGTTCGCCTGATGTCCTCGGCGAGTTGCTTGATCTCCGGATGCTCCGCGCGTGTGAGTGCCAACTCGGCCATGGCAATGGCGTCGTCGTGGTGAGGGATCATCTGTTCGATGAACATGGCGTCCATGCCGCCCCCAATCGTTGACCCGAAGGGACCGACTCTTGAGCCGGAGCCCGAGGATGGGCCGGACGGCTGCAGGTACGCCATGGTCACCGCCATGCCTGCAAGACCCGCGATGATGAGGAGAGCGGCGACTACAACGGGTGACTGTCTTTTGTGCATCTCAATGCCTCTCATCTCGCCTGACATGTTGGCTTGTGTGTTTGGGTACGTACCCGAACATGAAGAACAAGACGCTTGTGGTTTGGGCTGTGGTCGCGCTTCTCGTCGGCATGACCGCCTCGGAATGATGGGCAACGCGGCGTGCGTCGACTGCCATGGCGAGGACGGCCGAGGTGGCAGAGTTGGGATGATGTTCGGCTCGGTTGATATCCCCGACATCAGGTATTCGACGCTCTCGACGGCCCGCTCCGGGGAGGGAACGACCATCCCGGCGTGGACGGATAGCGACATCGCCCGTGCTATCCGAGATGGCGTCGAGCCCACTGCCAGTCCTTGAAGGCTCCGATGCGCCGCTGGGCGATGACCGATTCCGAGATGCTCGACGTGATCGCTTACTTGAAACAGCTGAGCGTCAGGTGATGGGCAAAACGGTCGCGAGTGGTGAGACGGACCCGGCACTATACGAAGAACTCATGCGCACCCTCGGAGGTCAGGGATGCAAGAACCTAACTCAGCAGGACATGGCGAGCAAGAACATGCCGCGCACCAAGACGGCGCGAAGCCAAATCATTCGAAGCATGAAGGCGGTCGGCACGAAGGCCATTCTGTAGCGGACTTCCGACGTCGCTTCTGGATTTCTCTTGCAGTAACCGTCCCCGTCATCCTCATTTCCCCTGGGATACCGTTCGTCCCGGGCGGACGCATTGTGAACATCCCCGGGGCGGACTGGATCCTGCTCGTCCTGTCCACCTTCCTCTACATCTACGGCGGCATGCCGTTCCTCAAGGGCATCGTGCGCGAACTGCGCGAGCGAACGCCCGGCATGATGACGCTGGTTGCGGTCGCCATCAGCGTCGCCTACTTCTACAGCGCGGCGACTGTTCTGGGCCTCGAGGGCATGCCGTTCTTCTGGGAGCTCGCCACGCTCATCGATATCATGCTGCTCGGGCACTGGATCGAGATGCGCTCGGTGGGCGAGGCCTCCAAGGCGCTTGAATCTCTCGCCAAGCTGATGCCGTCGCAGGCCCACCGTCGCAATGAGGACGGCAGTACCACCGACGTGGCGCTCGATGAGCTGCAGCCGGGCGATCAGGTCCTTGTTCGGCCGGGCGAGAAGATTCCCGCCGATGGCTCCGTCATTGAAGGCGCTTCTGCCGTCAACGAGTCGATGCTCACGGGCGAGTCCGTCCCGGCTTCGAAGTCAGTGGGCGATCCGGTCATCGGAGGTGCCGTGAACGGCGAGGGTGCCCTGGTAGTCGCCGTGACGCGGACCGGAGCTGAGTCGTTCCTCTCCCAAGTCATCGATCTGGTGCGCGAGGCGCAGCAGTCCAAGTCCAAGACGCAGGATCTCGCCGACCGTGCCGCGATGTGGCTCACGATCGTCGCATTCGGTGGGGGCGCCTCCACGTTCGGCGTGTGGATGGCGCTGGGCACGTCGCTGTCGTTTGCGATGGAGCGAGCCGTCACCGTCATGGTCATCGCGTGCCCTCACGCGCTCGGTCTGGCGATTCCGCTCGTCGTCGCGGTGTCGACGGCTCGCGGTGCCGCCAGCGGACTGCTGGTTCGCAACCGCATGGCGTTCGAGAATGCCCGGCTCATCGACGCGGTCATCTTCGACAAGACCGGCACGCTGACGCTGGGACGCTTCGGCGTCGAGGATGTCACGACGTTCGCCGCTATCGATCGCGACGAGATTCTTGCCCTCGCGGGTTCGGTTGAGGAGCTCTCGGAACACCCGATTGCGCGGGCGATCGCGGATGCCGCTCCCTCCAAGAGGCCAGTGGAAGCGTTCGCGGCAATCCCCGGTAAGGGTGCCCGCGGCACGGTCGGGGGGCGCGAGGTGCAGGTTGTCAGCCCGGGTCACCTCACGGCAGCGGGAATCGTCCCACCGGTCGATGTCGCGACGCTCACCGCTGGGGGCAGGACCGTGGTCTTCGTGCTCGTCGACGACACCTTGGTAGGAGCCATCTCCCTTTCCGACATCATCCGGCCCGAGTCCGCCGAGACCGTGCGCCGGCTCATCGAGATGGGCATCGAGCCCATCATGCTGACTGGTGACAACTCAGTTGTCGCCGAGAGGGTCGCGAGTGAGCTGGGCATCAAACGCTTCTTCGCCGAGGTTCTCCCCGCCGAGAAGGCCGCCACGATCCAGAGGGTTCGCGCCGAGGGCAAAGTCGTCGCGATGGTTGGCGATGGAGTCAACGATGCGCCAGCGCTCGCCTCGGCTGACGTCGGGATTGCCATCGGTGCCGGAACCGACGTTGCGGTGGCTACCGCCGACGTGGTACTCGTGCGGAGCAACCCGGGGGACATCCCGATCGTCATCGCGCTTGCCCGCGCCACGTACGGCAAGATGGTGCAGAATCTCGCATGGGCGACTGGCTACAACGTGATTGCCATACCGCTGGCGGCGGGTGTCCTGGCGGGCGCCGGGATCCTACTCAGCCCGGCAGTCGGCGGCGTGCTGATGTCGGCATCCACCATCATCGTGGCCATCAACGCGCGGACGTTGAAGGTACACGCGTGACACGAAGGGTTCCGTGCGCGTCAGCGTCGGGCGCGTGCGCGGAACCACTCACCCACCGGGATGAGCAGCATGCCGGTGAATCCCGTGACGACCATCACCTCACCGAGCGTATGGTGCCAGCCCGGCCCCGCCAAGAACAACAGTGAGCCACCGATCACGAGGCCCGCATATGCAACGGCCTGGCTCAGCCGCCCGAGGTCGTTGCTGAAGCGGGCCCCCAGAGTCTCAATGGCCGGAGCCTGCACCCGTCCCAGATCGCCTTGTGCGATGCGCCGCAATACGCGGCGCATGTCGCCGGGTCCGTCGTCCGTCAACCGCTCCAGCTCGCGCGCGAGCTTGGTCGTCTTCTCCTCGATTCGGTCCAGCGAGAAGTGCTGCGTGGTCAGGCGGGCGATCTCCTTGCGGAACGACTCCATGTAGTCGTGGTCAGGGGAGAGCTGATGGCTCATCGATTCAAGAATGACGAAGGTCCTGGCCAGCAGAAGGAACTCGACAGGATTGCGGACTCCGTTTCGGCTCCCGGCCCGCAGCAGTGATTCGAACGCGTCCCCGATTGAGACATTCGCAAGCTCGCTCCGATTGATGTCGTAGAGCGCGGCCCGGATGTCTACGACGAGAGATGCATGATCCACGTTCTCGCTCTCCGGGATCATCTCAAGATAGGCCTCGGTGGCGGCCTTCGCGTCGTTCTTGACGACCGCATCGAGCAGGAGGATCAGCGATTCACGCATCGGCTCGTCAAGCTCACCCGTGTTCCCGAAATCAAGAAGGCTGAGCCGCCCGTCGGGAAGGACGAAGACGTTGCCGGGATGAGGGTCGGCGTGGAAGATTCCCTCCTCGAAGATCGTGTGCAACATCAGCTCTACCAGGGTGTTGATCGCCCCGGGCATAGCCTCGGGGTGGGACTTGCCGAAGAGGTCCACCCGCTCGCCGGCCGAGAACTCGAGTGTGAGCACGGTCTCGTTCGAACGCTCCGCTACGACGCCCGGGATCCAGACTTCAGGGACGTCCTCCAAGGCCGCGCGGAAGAGCGAGGCGGACCGTGCTTCACGGGTGAAATCGAGCTCCCGATGCAAGCTGGTGGCGAACTCATGGACCGCAGAGGGAAGGTCGAATGGACGCAGCCTGGGATCGAGACTCTCGCCCAAAGCCGTCAAGTATCTCAGCACGGCGATGTCGCGGGCGATCACAGGCTCCAATCCGGGCCGCTGTACCTTCACCGCCACGTGGCGTCCGTCCTTCATCGTCGCCTTGTGCACCTGCGCGATGGTGGCGGCGGCGAGCGGCGTTTCGCCGAACTCGGAGAACAACTCCGTCAACGGGGCCCCCAGCCGAGCTTCGACGGTCGCGCGCGTGGCGTTGAAATCCATTGCTGGCAGCTCGTCATGCAGCAGCTTCAGCTCTTTGATATAGGGGGCCGGCAGCAGCTCGGGCTGCATCGCGAGAACCTGTCCGAATTTGAGGAAGGTTACTCCCAGCTCCTGGAGGGTCTCGCGCAGAACCTCCGGCGATGGCAGATGCTCCTTGCCGAGCAGCGCTCCCAATGCCTTGTGTCGCGCGAGAACGCGCAGAATCTGACTGAGTCGCGGCGCGACTCGCAGCAGTGAGGTCCTTTCCGGATCGCTCAGCAGTGCCATGGGTGGCTCCTCACGCTCTCCAGCGACCGATGCACACGGAATCTACCCGCTTGAGGATGCCGCGTACTGCGCGGGGACTCGAGCTAGAGTCTTCGCGTGTTACGTCCCAGCCGCTCGTCGCGTGGCGAAGCGGGTAATAGCCCCGATGAGGCTCCATCTGAAGAGGAGGTTCCCATGACTGTTAAGAAGAGCACCAGCGCTCCAAAATCGAAGGCTCCCACTACGCCTACCGCCAGCCAGGCGTGGCAGAACGTGCTCGATCGTATGAACGACCTCGGCACCGCCATGGAGCAATGGACGAAAACGGCTGCCAGCGAAGCCGATACGAGGCAGAAGTTTGAGCAGGTCCGCGCCGGCATCAATGACATCGCGCAGAAGGCGGACACCGCATTAGGGCAGGCGGAGAGCAAGTTGAGCCAACAGGTCAAGCAAGGCGCGGAGCAGGCCGGCCAAGCGTTCGGCGACGCGGCGCAGCGTATGCGCGAGGCTACCGAGCCGCATGTGAAGAACGCGTTTTCCGACCTCTCCGATATCTTCGGCAAGGCTGCAGAGCGAATGGGCGAGCCGAGTCCAATCCAGCCGAAGCCGTCTTCGACTCCAGCGAAGCCCAAAGCATCCGGCAAGAAGAAGTGACGTGCTGGTGACAGGAGGCGGATCGTCACATGGCGGGGCTCTCTCAGTCGACAACGGACAACTTGGACAAGCAAGGCTTCTGCGACCTTGGTGACGAGGCCAAATCCCGCTACGCTTTGCCGCTGCGCTTCACGCCTGGAGTGGCCACCACCCTGGTTGTGATCGGTCTGATCCTGCGGTCTCCCATTCTGCTTGGGTCCGTGGCGCTCGTCACCCTGACTGGCGCGCTGTTCCCGCGCGGCATGCTTATCGACTTGGTGTACAACCTCGGGATTCGCCATCTGTTCGGCGCACCGGAACTCCCACCCACGCCGACTCCACGACGGTTCTCCTACGGTATCTCCACTGTCTGGCTGGCAGTTTCGGCAGTGTCCTTCTACTACGGGCTGCCGCTACTGGGGTTCCTCTTCGGGGTCCCGGTCGCCATCGGCGGCAGTATTCTGACGATGACCCTCTGGTGTGTTGGGTCGTGGATCTACCGCCTCTTCTTCTGGAGAGCGGCCGGCAAGTAGTCAGAGCGGGGGCGAACCCATCGCGGCATCCAGGCCGTCTCGCACGGCCCGTGAGAGCGCGACCCGCAGGACGGGGAAGATGCGCTGAACCGTCGCGTCAGCCAGTAAGCTCGAATCCCTCATCGCCCACCATGGATTCAGTAGCGCCCCTGAGGTGTCCATTTCGAGGACATCGAAGGGGCGTTTCCACTGGTAGGACACTATATTGCCGTCCCGAACAGCGAGGTTCAGCGAGGTTGCCGAGATAGGACTTCGGTACGGAGAGTTGGACATCGCGTAGCAGTCCGCCCCTGCAAATCCGGCCACCTGCGACATTCCAGCGGAGCATACCTCACACGGCCGGTTTGTTAGGCTTGACGCGCTTGTTAGGAACGACCGCCCTGCGCTGCTGACGTTAGCGACACACATGAGCGCTTCGCCGCGTGCCGCGAAGCAACCTGTGTGCTACCTTCGGTATGGGTATTTCTTGAAGTCTGCTGGCGGGGGGGCTATGACTGAAGAAGACAGCACTCCGGACCGTCGGCTAATCACCGACCCACAGTCGTTTGAGCTGGCGAAGCTCTACTACTCCGCTGCCAAGGACGCCGCTGACGCACTTGATTCCAGGCTCTTCTGGGCCGTTGCGGGAGTCGCAGCACTGTCCGCTTTCGCCGCGAAGGAACTGCTCAAGATTGGCAAGTCCACGCACCTGTGGCTTCTGTATGGCGGATGGGCACTCCTGCTCCTTGCAGTCCTCGCATTGCTCCTCGGTTACCTCGTCGCTCCGTCAGTCCATCTATCTTGGGCTAGATATTGGCTCTACGGCGACGAAGCGGACAAGGACGCCACTACTTGCCCCAGGTATGCGCTCACTGCGCTCAGTACGACGGCACTCATCTGCGTTGTCCTGGGCGCGCTCAGCGTGATTGTCTTCGTGGTCCTGAACGTTTCGAAGTAGGAGGTCAAGATGAGTAACGATCCAGTCAAGCGAAGTGATGCGCCGGGGCAAAAGCCGGTCAAGAAGACGGCCGGTAATGAGTTTCGGCACAGCGAGAAGCCAGGCGGCGAGAAGATCCACGAGGCATTCAATGGCGGGGATTTGAGCAAGCCCAAACCGAAGCCATCCGGGGAGTCCAAGTCAGGCGAGTGACGAATCGGCCGCCGCTTGTGGTGGTCGCTAACAAGCGATCGAGCAGAACTCCAAAAGGTAGAATCAGTAAGAGAGGCGCATGCGCGTCTGCTCATGCGCAACACGATGGGTGGGCATCTATGGCAAGTAGCATCTCTCTGGTTATTGACCGCTTCGCAGAGGACTTGGCGCAGGCGGGTAGGGTGCTGCACCTATGCATCGAAGGCCTGGTTAGTGTGTCCCGTATGACGCCGCTGGTAGAAGCATTGGCGAATTTGGACGAGACAACAGGCGGCGACGCCTCACGACATGACGTTAATGCCGCTCGGCAGCGGGCGAATTTTGCGCAGAGTGAGATTGACAACGACTTCCCTGTCCTACATGGACAGGCGATTGTGGCCAGCTGGGGGCTGCTCGAAGCGATGGTCGAGGACTTAGTTGTCTGCAGCCTGGCGGATGAACCGAAGTATCGCACCTCCGATGCCCTGTCGCGAGTGAAGATCACCCTTGGTCAGTACGACTCCCTGAACGAGGAAGAGCGAATGCGTTATCTCGCACGGGAGTACGCAAGGCAGTCAAGTGCCGATTTGAAGAAGGGCGCGGCGGCCTTCGAGACACTCCTCGGGCCGGTTGGACTTGCCGGCGCTCTTGCGGACGATGTACGGCGCGATCTGTTTGAGCTCTCACAGGTCAGGAACGTGCTCGTGCACCGCTCGGGAGTCGCGGACCGGCGTCTTCTTGAGTCGTGCCCTTGGCTGGACCTGCAAGTCGGCGAAAAGATCCGCATTACGCACGGGGTTTATGCCGTCTATTCATGGGCGATTAACGACTACGTCGTGACGCTGCTTGAGCGTGAGATCGTTCGGTGTGGACACACTCCGGACCATGCATCTGCCGTGATGGGGCCGCATCACCATCCCCGCCCCACAAAATCACCCGAGACTAACAGCGACACGGGTGCTTTGCCAGAGGCTGACACGGCCGAGGACTAACCATACTGCGACAGTACGAGCCGTCGGCATGACGTTCGAAGCGCCCCCACAATGGCCCACTATACGAAACTCAGTTCAGAGGCTCGGTCCGGCTCACGCCGGCCGGGCCTCTGGCGATTAAGCGCAGCGCCCGTGGGGCAACGGGGTCTGGGTTCTGGCGTTGCGGTGGGTTCGCGTTCCTCCACCGAGACTAATAGAGAAGATATCTTCTATTGACTTGAGCGTAATAGAGAACATACTTTCTACATGAGTGAGCGGAATAGAGAAAGAAGCTTCTGATGGCTACTCGGGCAGGCGCCAGACATGCGCGCGAGGTACTCGACAGTCGCTTGTCGGCGCTCAAGCCGGTCGAGCGCTACGCGCCTCCGCGCGCCGGCTGGATTCGCGCGATCAGGGATGCTCTGGGAATGACTGCGGCAGATCTCGGCGCCCGCATGGGGATCAGCGGCGCATCGATTCGTTCGTACGAGGACACCGAGACGTCTGGCGGGATTCGCCTTTCCTCTCTCCAGCGCGCCGCCGATGCGATGGATTGCACCCTGGTCTATGCCTTCATCCCGAGAAGTAGCCTCGAACAGACTGTCCAAAGGCAGGCTCGGACCGTGCTCGACCAGCAGATGAAGCGCGTTCGACAGACCATGGCCCTCGAGGCGCAGGGAAGTGATACACCGCCCTCGACATCCGAGTCCGAGCTCCAGGCCATCGTCGACTCGGGGCGGCTCTGGTCTCGAAGGGATGCGAAGTGACAGTACTCGACTTGTTCGACGGGCCTGAAGGCGCGACTCCACTCGATTCCGATGATGCGAAGGGCCTTATCCCGACATGGGTGGCGACGCGAGGCGACCTGAACGCCGCCGAGCAAGCGAACATTGCCAAGGCGCTCACGTGGGCTTCGACCAGCCAGCGGATGGGATCACGAGCGTCGCTTATGACCGAGGAGTCGATGAAGACGTTGCACAGGCGCATGTTCGGCGACGTCTGGAAGTGGGCTGGCACCTATCGGCAGCGCGACACGAACATGGGCGCGCACTGGCCCTACATCTCGACCCAGGTCCGAGAGCTCCTCGCAGACGTGCTGGTGCAGACATCAAACGTCGAGAACCTTCCGTGGTCGGCGGATGAGCTGGCGGTGCGGTTCCACCATCGGCTCGTTGTGATCCACCCGTTTGCGAACGGCAACGGCCGCCACTCCCGGCTTGCGGCCGATCTGCTCGTGATCACTCTCGGCGAACCCGCGTTCACATGGGGGTCCGAGAACCTAGGCAGTGCTGGCGAAGCGCGCCACAGCTACCTGCAAGCGCTCCGAACGGCAGACAGCCAGTACGACTATCGGCCCCTTCTGGAGTTCGCCCGGTCCTGACGCCGCGAGCATATCGTCACACGGAAGAGGGGCGGCCGTAGCGCCCCGCCAACCTCACGAGAGCGTCTCGCAGATCTCCACCCACCGGTTCTCGAGGTCGGAGATCTCTTGCTCGGCAGTTCGAATGCGCCCTTGGACGTCGAGCAAGGCTTCGTAGTCGGAAGGATCGACGCGCTTCATCTCGGCACGGATCTCGATGACCTTCTTGCCGAGCGTGTCGAGTTTGCGCTCGGTGGAAGCGAGCTCCTTCTTCAGGCCGTAGTCGTCCACCTTCACCGCAACCTGCTTCGGCTTGGACTTCTTGAGCTTCTTGGTCTTCGCCTCCGCGCGCACGACGCCGCGCTGGTCCAGCAGCCGCAGATACTCGTCGACGCCGCCGGGGACATGGCGGATCTTGCCGTCGACGATGGCGAACTGGTCGTCGGTGACGCGCTCCATCAGATAGCGGTCGTGGGTGATGAGCAGCAGCGTCCCGGGCCACGTGTCCAGCAGGTTCTCGATGACCGCGAGCATGTCGATATCCAGGTCGTTGTCCGGCTCGTCGAGGATCAGCACGTTGGGCTTGTCCAGAAGGATGAGCATCAGCTGGAGCCGGCGTTTCTCTCCGCCGGACAGATCGGATACCGGCGAAGACAACTGGACGGCATCGAAGCCGAGACGCTCCAGCAGCTGGGCCGGGGTGAGCTCCTTGCCGTCGATCTCGTAGCGCGTCTTGTACCGGGAGAGCACCTCGCGTATGCGGCTGCTCCCCAGCTCGTTGAGCTCGTCGAGGTGCTGCGAGAGGATGGCGAACTTGACGGTCTTGCCTATCTTTACGTGGCCCGAGGTCGGCTCGAGCGCACCCTGGATGATGTTGAGCAGCGTCGTCTTGCCCGACCCATTCTCACCCAGGATGCCGAACCGGTCTCCCGGGCCGATGAGCCACGTGAGGTCGTCGAGCACGGTCTTGTCGCCGAACCGCTCGGTCACGCCGACCACGTCGACGACCTGCTTGCCCAGTCGGGACATCGCCGATCGCTTCAGCTCGATTGAGTTGCGCGCGGGCGGCTCGTCGTCGATGAGCGCGAGTGCTTCCTTGACGTGGAACTTCGGCTTGGTCGATCGGGCACGAGCGCCGCGGGAGAGCCACGCGAGCTCTTTGCGCATGAGGTTCTGACGCTTCTGCTCGGCGGTCTGGGCGGCCTCCGCTCGCTCGACGCGTTGGAGCACGTAGGCCGAGTACCCGCCGTCGAACTGATCCACCTGCCCGTCGTGGACCTCCCACATGCTCAGGCAGACTTCGTCGAGGAACCAACGGTCGTGCGTGACGACGAGCAGCGCGCCCGACTTCCTCGGCCAGCGGCCCTTGAGGTGCTCGGCCAGCCATGCGATGGCGTGGACGTCGAGGTGGTTGGTGGGTTCGTCGAGCATGAGTACGTCAAAGTCGCCGATGAGCACGCGGGCAAGGTCGACGCGACGTCGCTGTCCGCCGGAGAGGTCGCCGATCCGGCCGTCCCAGGGGATATCGGCGATCAGTCCACGTATCGTGTTGCGGATTCGTGCGTCCGATGCCCACGCGTGTTCGGGCACGTCGCCGACGACCTCGTGGGCGACGGTTGCGTCCGGATCGAGCGCATCGGTCTGCTGAAGCGTGCCGACGGTGATGCCTCCGCGCCTCATGATGCGACCGTCGTCGGGCTCGGAGAGGCCCGCCAGCAGCGAAAGCAGCGACGACTTGCCGTCACCATTGCCGCCGACGATGCCGACGCGGTCGCCCTCGTCGATTCCGAGCGAGACCGAGTCGAAGAGCTTCTTCGCCGGGTATTCCAGGTGGACGTTCTCACATCCGAGCAGATATGCCACGCTTGCGAACCTCAATCCTGATACAGGTGGGTAGCACCAACGACACTATCGTAGTGCACGAACACAGTCTGACGCAGTCGACCGCGAAACGAGCCCGGTTCGCCTGATTGCTCGTCAGAGGACACGTACCTACGAGATGGCGCCCCCGTCCCGGCCGATGTGTGACGAGGGGCGCACTCAGGGTTGAAGTGACCGCACGCGCGCGCCTACAGTGGACATTGATCCTTGACCGCGCGGCCTGCCCGAACCCGCCGTTGGTCTGGAACCCGGTGCCCACCGCGGTCGAGCACCGCATCTACAACGCTGACATACTCCACTATACTAAAGTGCATCGGCACGACGACGGTGGCTCACGAGCAGGAGGACCCTCATGGGGCACGATCAGGACTCCCAGGACTTTCTCGGCGATGGTGGTCGCTTCCACCGCCTGTTTGACGAGATGCATGAGGGATTCGCTCTCCACGAGGTCATCGTGGATGACGCCGGCAAGCCGGTCGACTACCGCTTCATCCAGGTGAATCCCGCCTTCGAGTTGCAGACCGGGCTTGTCGCGGAGAATGTGCTGGGTCGCACCGTGCGCGAGGTGATTCCCGATATCGAACCCGAGTGGATCTTCCGCTACGGCTACGTCGCCTTAACAGGTGAGCCAGCGGCGTTCGTGCTCCCGGCTTCGGCGCTCGGGCGGGTCTATGAAGTCCGTGCGTACAGTCCGGAGAAGGGCTTCTTCGCCACCCTTTTCATGGACGTCACCGAGCGCCAGCATGCAGTCGAGGCTCTTCGCGAGAGTGAGGAGCGCTACCGCGAACTCTACGAGCAGTCGCCACTGGGCTACCAGTCCCTCGACGAAGAGGGCCGCGTACTGAAGGTTAACGACGCGTGGACGCGAGCTCTCGGGTACTCCGCGCAGGAGGCCGAGGGGATGTGGTTCGGTGACTTCCTCGTGCCCGAGCAGGTGGAGGCTTTCCGACAGCGATTCCCCCAGTTCAAGACCGACGGCGCGGTGCACACCGAGTTCAAGATGCTGCGCAAAGACGGTGCGACGCGGGTGATGGCCTTCGATGGGCGCATCGGCACGGATGCCAAGGGCGCGTTCAAGCAGACGCACTGCATCCTGCAAGACGTCACGGAGCGCCGCCGTGTCGAGGAAGCACAGCGGCAGCTCGAGGAGCGGCACAAGAGCACCGTGACCGACGCCCCTAACCCGAGGATCATCCACGCCGAGGACGGAGAAGTCGTCCAGATCAACAAGGCGTGGGAAGAGCTGAGCGGGTACGGAATCGACGACATACCCACGATGAAGGACTGGATAGAGCGCGCGTACGGCGAGCGCGGGCACGAAGTGCAGAAGGACATAGAAGAGCTGTTCGGTGCCGACGGCCGGAGGGAGGGTGGCGAGCACACGATTCGGACCGCGTGGGGCGAGAACCGGATCTGGGACTTTTGCTCGGCCCCGCTCGGAAAGATGTCCGACGGGCGAAGACTGGTCGTGAGCACCGCTCGGGACGTGACCGACAGCATCAAGGGCCGCGAGGAACTGCGTCTCAGCCATGCGCAACTCCAGCAGATGGTCTTCGATGTCACTGAGGCACTCGGCAAGATCGTCGAGGCTCGCGATCCCTATACGCAGGGCCACCAGGAGCGGGTCGCCGGCGTTTCGAAGGCCATCGCCATCGAGATGGGCCTGTCCGACGATGAGGTAGCCGCAATCGAGATGGCGGCGCTCGTGCATGACATCGGGAAGATGGCGGTGCCCTCCGAGATCCTCTCCAAGCCCGGCAAGCTGTCGGCGGCCGAGTTCAACCTCATGAAGTGCCACCCGCAGCAGAGTTACGACATCCTCAAAGACGTGACGTTCCCGTTCCCGATCGCCGACATCGTGCTGCAGCACCATGAACGGCTCGACGGATCGGGCTATCCGGGAGGGCTTTCGGGCAGCAGCGTGCAGCTCGCCGCGCGGGTCTTGGCAGTCGGCGATGTGGTAGAAGCGATGGCGTCGCACCGCCCCTATCGTCCTGCCCTGCCGATGACCCTTGCTATCAGCGAGATCAGCGACACGTCGAAGTACGACGCAGACGTTGTCGACGCGTTCCTGCGCCTCTACAAGAGCGATCGAGTGGACCTCTAGGGCCAGTAGACAGCCGGGGATTCTTCCAGCAAACTGCCAGATAAGGGTCAAGACGTGGCCCGAGGGCGCGGTCGACCGTTCTATCGTTCCGCGAAGCGGGCTACCTCCCTGCAAAGGGGGAGACACGATGGTATCGGCGAGCCGCACGGGTGTTGCCCTGCGGGGCGGAGAGTGAGTTTAGTATGGCTGAAGGTACCGTTAAGTGGTTCAACGCTGACAAGGGCTATGGCTTCATCTCGCGCGAGGATGGCGACGATCTGTTCGTTCACTTCTCCGAGATCCAGGGCGAGGGCTTCAAGTCGCTCGACGAGAACCAGGCTGTCGTGTTCGACATCACCACCGGCCAGAACGGCAAGCTGCAGGCGAGCAACGTCCGCAAGGCGTAACTGCCAAGCACACGCATCTTGCAGAAGAGCGGTCCCAATGGGGCCGCTCTTCTTGTGTCCGCACAGAACCCGAATTGCCTCGCATACTGCCTAGCCGAGATGCGATCCGTCGCAGTACGGCGGCGTCTTGGTCTTGCCGCAGTTGCAGATCGCGTAGGTCTTGGCTTCGCCGACGGTGAACGACAGGGGCTCGATGCCGCTGCCTTCGTGCGAGCCGTCGCAGAACGGGACGGTCTTGGTCTGCCCGCACTGGCACCATGCGTAGGTGGTACCGGGCTCGAGCTCCATCATGAGCGGGTTTACGGCGTCCGACGGCGCGTTGACGAACTCCATGGAGGACCTCCTTCTGGAACTGGGAAACAGTAGTTCGGAGTGTTCCCGTTTGTGCTCAGTCGGCGTCGGTCGGTCGTCGTCTGACCGACTTCTTCGACGAAAGCTGCGATTTCGCATCGAGGCGTCTGAGCACCGAGCCGTGCGTGCGTCTGGTGGCAACGCGCTTGGGCCGCACGCGCTGCGCCTCGACGAGGCGAGCGCGCAATCGCTTGAGGCAGTCGTGTTTGTTGCGCAGCTGGCTGCGTTCGCGACGGCCCACCACCACGAATCCGCTCGGCCGGTGCTTGAGGCGCACCGCCGAGTCGGTCGTGTTCACCGACTGGCCTCCGGGGCCCGTGGCGCGAAACACCTGGACGTCGCACTCGGCGAGCAGGCCCGTATCGGTCTCCGGAATGATGTAGCCGTCGGGGAGGCTGCTCACTCGGCGATCGAGATCGCTTCTACAGGGCAGGAGGAGATGGCATCGCGTACGCAGCCGAACAGCTCTTCGTCGACTTTCGGGGCGAGCACCTTGGCCAGGCCATCGTCGCCAAGCTGGAACACCTCGGGGCACGTGTCTTCGCACGCGCCACACCCGATGCACAGATCCTCGTCTACGACTGGCTTCATGGCTGACCTCCTTGGGAGATGGCTTGATGCGGCTGATCGACATCGCCGCAGATAGAAGAATACCCTCCCCGCACCGCCGAGCAACCGTCCGGGACCTGATAACACGTCCAGCGGGTAGAATCCTTGCAAGTAGGAGCGTGTATCTCAAGCGACGAAAGGAGAGCGTAGTGGGCGACGTGGTCGTGGGCACGTGCTCCTGGACCGACAAGACCATGATCGAGCGCTGGTACCCTCGAGGAGTCTCCACGCCGGAGGCGAGGCTGCGCTACTACGCATCACGCTACGACACCGTGGAAGTCGATTCGACGTTCTACGGTTTGCCGCGCGAGGACTACGCACGGAACTGGGCGGCACGCACGCCTGAGGGCTTCACCTTCCACGTCAAGGCATACGGCCTGATGACCGGGCACGAGGTCGACGAACGCTCGCTTTCGCCCGAACTGCGCGAGTACGACTACGAGATCTCGACGCGAGGCCGAGTCCGCCGACCCGACGACTGCATGGTCGAGCGCACCTTCGAGCTGTTCGTCGACGCGCTTCAACCCCTCGTGGCGGCAGGCAAGATGGGCGGGGTGCTCATGCAGTACCCGCCGTACTTCACAGCTCTCGACCGTGAACACGAGCACCGCAACCTTGCGCAGATCGAGCGAGCGGCTGCGATCCTCGACCCGCTTCCGGTGTTCGTGGAGTTCCGGCATGCGAGTTGGGTCACCGGCTCGCAACTGACGCGCACGATGCGCTTCCTGTCCGAGCGCGGGCTGACGTACGTTGCCGTCGATGCTCCTCAGATTCCCGGCGCCAGTGTCGTGCCGCCGGTGAGCGCGGCCACCGCACCGCTGGGCTACGTGCGATTCCACGGACGCAACGCCGCGATGTGGAATGCGCGCACTGAAAGCGCCGCCGACCGCTTCGACTATCTCTATACGCCCGACGAGCTCGCCACGTGGCGCGAGCCGATCGACAACCTCGCGCACGAGACCGAGCGCACCTGGGTGATGTTCAACAACTGCCGCTACGACTACGCGCCGCGCAACGCCCGGGAGATGGCCGAAATCCTCGGCGGTATCGTGGCGCCGAGAAGCGGCGGGGAGCCCACGGGCGAACCGGTGCCCGAGGAGGGCGAGTTCTCGCGCGGAGAACACACCGACAGCGGGCCGACGACCGGCACGTTGTTCTAGCAGGTGCCAGCGCCGAGAGATGCCAGCGCTGAGCCACTTTCTGGAAATCCCGCCAATCACCCCCGAATCGTGGAGTATCATCATCCGGAAACCAACAGGGGGAGGGTCATGCGCATTCTGCGCAACATCTTCAGACGCAAGATGCGCGCGTTTCTGACGATCTTCGGCATCGCCATCGGGGTGTTCTCGCTGGTGGTCATGGGAGCGCTCGCCGAGAAGCTCACGTTGCTCGTCGACGGCGGCGTCGACTACTACCGAGGCAAAGTCGTCATCGTGCCGGGCGCCGACAGCGCCGCGAGCGGCGCGGGTCTGCTCAGCATCGACAAGCGCCGCGACATCGCACGGGTGCGTGGTGTGGCGGCCGTAACCGCGGGGGTTTCGGCGAGACTGTCGACGGAAACGGCGACCGTTAACTTCGGCCCAGCGCCCTCTATTCTCGGGTCGGATGGCCGCGGTGACGCCTATGAGACGTTCCAGGTCCGCTACTCGGAGGGTCGCGCGCTGCGTCCCACCGAGAAAGGCAAGGTGACCGTGGGCGCCGACCTCGTGTCCAAGCTCGGCGCGGAGGTAGGCAAGAAGGTGAAGATCCGCGGCGAGTTCTATGAAGTGGTCGGCATTCTCGAAAAGACGCTCACCGCGCCCGACACCACCGTGTCGATGACGCTGGAAGACGCCCAGAAGATAGCCGTCGAGGACATGCCCGACGTGGTTAAGGACTCCATCAATCCGGCGACACTGGTGTCGGACTTCACGGTCTACCCGGCCTCCGGCGTGCAGCCCGACGTCCTTGCGGCGGCCGTCAAGCGCAAGCTCGACGGAGTCGAGGCATACACGGCACGCGAGTTCGAGCAGCAGATCAAGGCCCCGCTGCAGATATTCACTACGATCATCTACGCGATCGCCGCCATATCGCTGCTGGTAGGCGGCCTTTCAGTCATCAACACCATGACGATGGCGGTCTCCGAGCGCACGCGCGAGATCGGCATCCGCAAGGCCATCGGCGCGAGCAACGGGCAGATCATGAGCCAGTTCATCGCCGAGTCCGCGGGAATCGGGTTCATCGGTGGGCTGGGTGGATTGGTGCTCGGGCTGCTCGTGACGGCCGTGGGCAATGCGGCGGGAACGGCCAGCGGCAACGCGCTGTTCCTCGTGACGCCGCGACTGATGGTCGGCTCCGTGCTCTTCGCCGTCGCGCTCGGCGTGGTCAGCGGCCTGTATCCGGCGTGGCACGCGGCACGTCTCAACCCCGTGGAGGCGCTGCGCTATGAGTGACCTGACCGCTTCCGCCGCCTCGCCGGCTCCCGTCGCTCCGATCATCCACGCGGTGGGACTGCAGCGGCGCTACAAGCTCGGGCGCGACAACTTCGTCGACGCGCTTCGCGGGGCCACGCTGGACATCGCCCGCGGCGAGATGGCTGCGATCATGGGGCCGTCGGGCTCGGGCAAGTCGACGTTCATGCACATCGCCGGATGCCTGGACTCTCCTGACTCCGGCGAGGTCTGGATGGATGGCCGTAGGGTCGACGGGCTGCGCGGTCCCGATCTCGTGGCCGTGCGTCGCGAGTCGATTGGTTTCATCTTCCAGGGCTTCAACCTCATCCCCACGCTCTCGGCCGAGGAGAACGTGGCGCTCGCCGCCGAGTACGCCGGCCTGAATCGCCGCGACGCGCTCGTGCGCGGCCGCGAGCTGCTCGAGCTCGTCGGACTCGGCGACCGCATGCGGCACCTGCCCAGCGAGCTGTCCGGCGGACAGCAGCAGCGGGTTGCCATCGCGCGCTCGCTCGTCAACAACCCGTCCATCGTCATGGGCGATGAGCCTACTGGCGACTTGGATACCACGAACGCCGCCGAGATCGTCGCGATGATGCGGCGCGTGAATGGCGAGCGCGGCACCACGTTCCTCATCGTCACGCACAACCCGGAAGTGGCCGCTGCGTGCGACCGCACGGTGACGATGCGCGACGGGGTCGTGGTCGACGACGGTCTGGGAGCCTGATACCGATGGGGCCGGGATTCCGTAGCATGTGGCTGCCCACTCTCGAGTTCTCGCTGTGGCCGTACATGGTGCTGCTCATCGTGTTCATCCCGGTATCGCTCTGGCACGAGCGCGCGTGGCGCCGCACGCTGGCCGAGTACGCGCAGCTGCGCGCCGAGGCGGGCGCGCACGATGCCGCATGGCCCTCTCAGGGCCTGCGTAGGCGGCTCGGCACGCAACCATGGCTGCTGGTAGCCGCAGCCGTCCCGCTTGCGGCTATGACCGCGCTGGGGCTTGCCGCACTGCTCGCGTGGCCGAAGGGGCTGCCCGGATTCGACCAGCCGCTCAACTACTTCGACCGGCCGTATCTCGCCGCCGTGTCAGTGGCCGCCATCGCCGCGATCGTCGCGGTAATCGCTGTCGTCGTCGATCTGCTCGGCTCGCCGTGGGCGCGTGTCGCGTCCAACCTCCGGCGCGCCGTCCACGCGCGTCCCGCAGCGAGAGCCAGGCGCCTCGCCACGGCCCTGGAAGCCGATCCGGACGTGGCCGCCGCGCGGGCGCGCACCGACGCCGCGCACGCTCCCGCGCCTGCCGACCCCGACGAGCGCCCCGCTTCCTAGGCGCCCTGCGGCGCCAGGTAGCTGTTGCGGATGTCGGCGGTAAGCGCGCCGTCGGAGACCTCGAGGATCCGGTCGGTGCGCTGTGCGATGGCGCGGTCGTGCGTGACGATCATGAACGCGGTGCCCGTCTCGGCGCCGATCTTTCGGAACAGGTCGTAGACGAGGTTCGTGTTCACCGTGTCGAGGTTGCCGGTGGGCTCGTCGGCGAGCAGGATCGCGGGCCGGTTCATGAGCGCGCGTGCGATCGCCACGCGCTGCTTCTGTCCGCCCGAGAGCGCGTTGGCGTTCTTGCCGCCCAACCCCTCAAGGCCGAGCAGAGCGAGCGTCTCCTCGGCACGAGAGCGGATCTCGGCGGAGGGCAGCGTGCCCGCGATTAGGGCCGGCATCGCCACGTTCTCGTAGACGCTGAACTCCGGCAGCAGGTAGTGGAACTGGAACACGAAGCCGATGAGGTCGTTTCGCAGGAGCGAACGTGCGTCCTTCGAAAGCGAACCGATGTCGGTGCCGTGGTAGGTCACCGTGCCGCGCGTGGGCGTGTCGAGCAGGCCGAGCATGTTGAGTAGCGTCGACTTACCCGAACCGCTCTGCCCCACGATGGCGGCGAACTCGCCTTCCTCCACGGTGAAGCTCACGCCGCGCAGTGCGTGCGTTGCGGCGTCTCCTTCGCCATAGACCTTGTCGAGGCCCTCGGCGACGAGCAGCGTGGTGCCGGCGTTGACGTCAGCCATTCTGGATCACCTCGATGGGGTCGAGTCGGGACGTCTTTCGCGTTGGGATAATCGAGGACAGCAGCGCTACACCGAGTCCCACCGCCGCCGAGGCGAGCACGAACGGGATCCGCGGCGTGATGGTGAATGACGCTCCCGAGAACGAGAAGCCCCACAGGAGGAAGTAGGCCAGCGCGATTCCGGAGAGCGAACCGGCGGTGCCCATGAGCAGCGCCTGGATGACGAACACGAGCCCGCTTCGCCTGTCCGAGAGCCCCATCGCCTTGAGGATGCCGATCTGCCGCGTCTTTTGCACGGCGCTGATCGCGAGCGTCGAGGCGATACCCAGCGCGACCGCCACCAGCACGAACACCTGGATGAGGTAGGAGGATGCACCCTGGCTCGAGAGGGCCTGGAGCAGGTTGGCGTTTTGCGCCTGCCAGTCGATCACGTCGGCACTGGGAAGCTCGGTGCGCCATTTCAGCGCGATGACTCCGGCCCGAAACGGGTCGTTGACCTGCGTGTAGATCGCGGAGTACTCGTTGTTCGCCCAGCCGAGCAGCGACTGCGGCACGGAACCGTCGACGAACGCGGTGCGCTCGTTGACCGCAGCCGAGCCGAGGTCGTAGATGCCCGTGACGTTGAAGGACGCATTGGTCCGCCCCTGGAAGGTGAGATTCACCGAGTCGCCGACCTTCACGGCGTACTTGTCGGCGAACTCACGGCCGAGGAGGACGTCCTTCGGGCCGCTGGCGAGCTTGCCCTCCACGAGCTTGTCCTTGAGCTTATAGATGCCGCTCAGGCCGGCCTCGTCGCTTCCGATGAGGTTCAGGGGAGCCGAGTCGGTGCCGTTGCTCCACAGCGAGTTGATGACGCGCACCGCAGCCACCGCGCCGGGCTTCACGTTCGGATCGGTGGCGATTAGGTTCTGCATGCGCGGGGTGTAGACGACCGGGTCGCCGCTCTTGAACGCCTGGATGGTGATCTGTGGGCCGTTGCCGATGGTCTGGTCGACGAGGCTGGCCTGCAGCGACTGGATCAGCGAGCCGACGAATACCTGCACGGCGATGCCCACTGCGATGCCGAGCACGATGAGGATCGATTGCACGGGGGCCGAGCGCAGGAAGCGCCAGGCGATCTTGAGCGATAGCATCCGGCTCACGCCCCGCCGGTCGAGCCGGGCAGGCCGAGCGCGGCTGGGTTGAGCAACTCATCGGCTGGCCAGTCGCGGTCCATCGCGAAGGCCGGACCACCCACGCCGATACGCACACCCGGCAGCCCGGCGCGAATGCGGGCGACGAAGGTGCGCAGCTGCACGCGGTTGAAGTGCGTCGATGCCGACAGCACCACGAGTGTCGCCCCGACCGTTCGTGCCGCGTCGATGATCTCGTCGGTGGGTGTGTCGGCCCCCAGGTAGGTGACATCGTAGCCGGCGAGCTCGAAGCGGTCGGCGAGCATGCGCAGCCCCAGGTCGTGCTGCTCCTGAGGCGGATTGGCAAGCAGCACGCGCTCGCCGCGCTTGGCGGTGGCTGACGCCTGGCGAGAGACCTCGGGGTAGAGCGCTTCGACCACGGTGCGCACAATCGCTGCGGTGTAGTGTTCCTGCCAGATGTGCGTGGTTCCGGCCTGCCACGCTGCGCCCATGTCCACGAGCAGGGGAACGAGGACGGCCGTGTAGAGATCGGCGATGCCGATGGTGCTGTCGTTCACCGCGCCGAGTGCGATTGCGACCGCACCGGCGCGGTCGCGCGCAGCAAGGGCTGAATCGAGTCGGGAGCGCAGGTCGGAGTAGTCGGAAGCAGGGGATTCGGGGTGGGGCATGGGTGTCCTTTCATCTGCTGCCAACTATACCCATACGGCAGAGTGCAACCACCGATGGCGGCTCGCGATAAGAGGCGACTCGATGTTTCTCGCGCGCGAGGGGCCCAGCTTGTTGGCAGCTATGGACAACCGCGCGCGTGGTCGGTAGAATCCGCTTCGCTGTCTGCTTCGACAGACTCACCCTGTGGGGGTGTAGCTCAGCTGGTTAGAGCGCTGGCCTGTCAAGCCAGAGGTCGCGGGTTCGAGCCCCGTCACTCCCGCCACAAGAACATACGCAGGTCGGATGCCTTCTGGTGTCCGGCCTGTTCTCGTTCTCGGGCTGTCTCGCGCGCTTCACTCGTCGCCCTGTGAGGAACATACTGGGAGACGATGGTACGGATTCGCGGCGAGATCAATGGAGCCGATATGAATGCGATCGAGACAACCAAGCTGACCAAGTACTACGGCAAGTCCAGAGGCATCGTCGACGTGGACATGGCAGTCGAAGAAGGCGAGATATTCGGCTTCATCGGACCCAACGGCGCAGGGAAGTCCACGACCATCAGAACGCTTCTGGGCCTGATCTATCCGACGAGCGGCTCGGCGACGATCTTCGGCAAAGAGATCATCAAGTCCGGTCCGGAGATTCGGCAGCAGGTCGGCTACCTCCCCTCCGAGGTCTTTTACTACGACGACATGCGCGTCATCGATCTCCTCAGATACTCGGCGAGCTTCTACCGGAAGGACCACCGGGCCATAGAGAAGCGGATCAAGCATCTCGCTGAGCTGTTCGATCTGGATCTGAAGAAGAAGATCGACGACCTTTCGTACGGCAACAAGAAGAAGGTCGGCATCATCCAGGGGCTGGCGCACGAGCCCAAGCTCATCATCCTGGACGAGCCGACCGGCGGGCTGGACCCGCTCATCCAACAGGAGTTCTTCAACCTGCTCAAAGACGAGAACGCGAAGGGTGCAACGATACTGTTCTCCTCGCACATCCTCAGCGAAGTGCAGAAGCTCTGCGACCGAGTCGCGATCATCAAAGAGGGCACGATCATCAAGGTCGAGCAGATCAAGACGCTTCTGGAGAACAGCACCAAGCGCTTCAAGCTCGAGTTGAACACCGTCCCCGACTCCTCCGTCTTCGGCATCGCAGGCGTGAGCGATCTGGCTGCAGCCGGGAACTCCGTGAGCTTCCTGTATCGCGGCCGAGTCAACGACATCACGAAGATCCTCGCCGAGCAGAACCTCATCGACCTGCTGGTCGAGGAGCCCGACTTGGAAGAGATCTTCATGCACTACTACGAGAAGGAGGACGAGAGGTGAACGTCTTCCTCAGGGAGCTGCAGGCCTACCGGAAGTCGACCATCATCTGGGTTGCATCGCTCTCGGCGATCCTCATCGTCTTCATGGCCTTGTATCCCGCGTTCACCACAGATGTCGCGGCTACGAAACAGGTCCTCAGCCAGCTCCCTGCGGCTGTGAGGACCGCGCTGAACATCTCGCTGGCCAACTTCTTCACGATCTACGGCTTCTACGGCTACCTGTTGGGCTTCGCGATTCTGGCAGGGGCCATCCAGGCCATGAACATCGGAACGGGAGTCATCTCCAAGGAGGTCGCCGGTAAGACCGCCGACTTCTTGCTGTCCAAGCCGATAACGCGCGCACGGGTGGTCTCGGCCAAGCTGGCTGCGGCGCTTGCAGTGATCGTCATCACGAATGTGGCCTTCTCGGCGGTCTCGTACTTCACTGCTATGGCGGTCGCCAAGGAGCCCTTCGCCGCCGGAACTCTGCTGCTCTTGTCCTCCACCATGTTCCTGGTGCAGCTTGTGTTTGTGGCGCTCGGAGCACTGTTCTCGGTGCTCATTCCCAAGGTCAAATCGGTCGTTTCGGTGTCTCTGCCGACGGTGTTTACGCTCTACATCATCGGTACGCTCGGAGAGGTGCTTGGGAACGACAACGTTCGCTACATGTCGCCGTTCAAGTTCTACGACACCAACTACATCATCAACCACGTCGGCCTCGAGGGCAGATTCCTCGTTGTCGAGGCGGCGATCATCGTTGTGGCGATCGCCGCGAGCTACCTGATCTACGTCAAAAAGGACGTCCGCTCCTCGGTATAGGTGGCAGGTATGAATATCTTCCTGCGCGAAATGAAAGCGCATCGCACCGGGCTGATCTGGTGGTGCCTCGGGATGGCGGCGCTGGTCTCCTCGGGCATGGCCAAGTTCGCTGCCTATGAGACGGCAGGGCAGTCCGCGCAAGACATGATGGACGCGCTGCCCCAGGCGGTGCGTACCGTGTTCGGTCTGAGCGGATTCGACCTGACGAAGGCGAGCGGCTTCTACGGGGTGCTGTTCCTCTACATCGCGCTCATGGGCGCGGTGCACGCGGCGCTGCTCGGCTCGAACCTCATCTCCAAAGAGGAACGGGACCGGACCTCCGAATTCCTGTACTCCAAGCCCATCACCCGGGGCACGGCCCTGACCGCCAAGCTTCTGTCTGGGCTGGTCAACCTCGTGCTGCTGAACCTCGCGACGCTGGCCTCGTCGCTCTACTTCGTCGACTACTTCGGCAAAGGGGAGTCGGTCGGCGCGGAAATACTGATCCTGATGGCAGGACTGCTGTTCTTGCAGCTGATCTTCTTCTCGATCGGAACCGTGGTGGCCGGGATTGTCAGGAAGCCCAAGTCCGCAGGATCGATAGCGACATCGATCATGTTCCTGACCTTCCTGCTGTCGTATCTCGTGAACCTCAACGACAAGCTCGACGCCCTGAAGTACCTCTCGCCGTTCAAGTACTTCGAGGCCGCTCCGCTGATGGCGAACGCACAGCTCGACCCCGTCTACGTAGCGCTTTCGGTGGTTATTGTCGCCCTCGCCGTCTTCGGAACGTACCATTTCTATTCTGCGCGAGACCTCGGCGTGTAGGACCTGAGCACCCCCGTGCCCGGTCGCACCGAGCGGACACTCCGAATCGCATACGAGACATGTGCTCGAATCGCTCAAGTCGAGTCGGTTTCGGCACGATATTTGCCATAGCGAGTCCGTAGTCGCTGTCATCGAGAGGAACACGTGCCCACTGCCGCCAACATCCGCAGGGTCTCCATCGGAGTGCTGACTATCATCGCGATAGTCGCAGTGCTTCTGCCTGTGTGTATGGCGATGGGATGCAACATGGGCTCCGGAATGGCTGGCGGATCTATGGCTGGCGGACCGATGGCAGGCTTTAACGCCGAGTGCGCGAGCACGATGACGAGCCTGGCTCAGGCTGCAATCGCGCCCGGCAGTCAGCTGACCTTCCTCCTGACGCTTGTGGCCGCTCTGGGCATGGCGTTCGTGCTCTTCTCCCCGCCGCTGACGATGAGGCTCGTGCCCATCGTCGCCGAGGAACCTCCTCCTCCGCCTGAAGACCCCCGCGGAGTGCGCCTCATCATCTAGATTCTTCCTCGTGACCGCTTGAAGCTGCGCTTTCGCGCGCTCAAGGGGTGTTGACGCGTACCCGTACCCACGGCGCGCAGTCCTTTCCCTTCTCTCACGAGGAGACTCTCTGTGCTTGCACTCTTCGTATCCATGCTCACTCTCGGGCTCGTCACAAGCATCCACTGCGTGTCGATGTGCGGCCCGATGGTCGTCACCTACGCCGTCAAGGGCGAGGAGAACGGCCCGTGGCATCGCAAACTGATTCCGAACCTCGCATACCAAGGCGCGAAGATCACGAGCTACGTGGTCGTCGGCCTGGCTCTCGGTGCCATCGGGTCGGCATTCAAGATCGACGGCGTACGCCCCTACATCATGCTGCTCGCCGGCGTGTTCATGATCATCATGGGTCTCGGTATGACGGGGAAGTTCCCGTGGGCGGCACGCCTCACCCCGCGGCCTCCGAAGTTCCTGATGAAGGCGCTTTCTAAGACGCGCCGCAAGGCGAACGCGGATGCCGAGGCGGGCGAGAGCACGCTGGCCACGCCGATTAGCTTCGGTCTGCTCACCGGCCTCATGCCGTGCGCGCCCCTCATGGCCGCGCAGTTGGCTGCGGCTGGTACCGGCAGCGTGCTGGGCGGCGGTCTTGCGATGCTGGCCTTCGGGCTGGGAACCGCCCCGCTGATGCTGGTGTTCGGTACCGCATCCAGCCTGCTTCCCGTGAACCTGAAGCACCGGCTCATGTCAGTGCTCGCCATCGTGGTCATCGTGTTCGGTGGCGTGTACGTGAACCGCGCTGCCATGCGCCTCGGCTCACCGGTCACCTTCAACACCGTCAAGCAGGCCGTACTCGGCACGCCGGCCACGCCGGCCACACCGGGTGCAACCGCCGCTGCGTACAAGACGGCCGCCGATGGCGTCGTCGAGGTGCCGCTCACCATCGCCAATACCCAGTTCGTGCCATCCACGCTGCAGATTCCCGCCGATAAGCCCGTCCGGCTTCTGGTGGATCGCCAGGAAGCCAACGCATGCTCCGACCAGCTCTCGCTGCCGCAGCTCGGAATCACGGTCGACTTGAAGCCCAACGCGGTGACCGCTGTCGACCTGCCCGCCACCAAGGCCGGTCAGTACACGCTCACGTGCGGCATGGGCATGATGGCCGGCCAACTGGCCGTCGGTGCTCCTGCCGCAGCCGCATCGGGCTCGTCCTCGCCGCTGCCGTGGCTCGTGCTCGCCTTGGGCGCCGCAGGTGGAGCCCTGTACTTGGTTCGCCCGCGTAAGAGCGGCGCACGCCGCTCACGTGCCTCCAACTAGCCAACCTCGCTCGAAAGGATCACCGACATGAACACAGCGAAATTCAAGACGAGCGGCATGCACTGCCCGTCCTGCTCGATGCTCATCGAGATGAACGTGTCCGACCTTCCTGGCATCGAGTCGGTTCGTGCCTCGCACGCCGATGGCCTGACCACCGTGACCTTCGACCCCAGCGCCATCGACGCTGACAAGATCGCCGACGAGATCCGTGCCGCCGGCTACGACGCCGAACTGATGGCGTAACCCAACCGCTCACTCGAAAGGAACCATGATGACCACGAACACAAAGCAGAGCAGCTCGAACATGATGCGCTACCTGATCGTCGCCGTCCTTGTCGCCGCTGCGTTCTTCGGCGCCTACCGGTTCGCGCAGGCCAGCAACTCGCAGGGAGCCTCGGGCGCGATCGCGGCCGTGAACGGCGCAGTGACCAGCCCGGTTGCAGACGGAGCTGGGGCTGCCGGAAGCGGTGCTGGTTCTGGCGCGGCTGGCGGATGCTGCGGCAGCGGCGCAGCCAGCGCTCCCATCGAAGGTGCAGCGACCGTTGAAGGCGGCGTGCAGAAGGTATCCGTCGACCTGTCGACCGGCAGCTACAACCCCAACGTCATCAAGCTCAAGGCGGGCGTTCCGGCTGAGATCACCTTCGGTCAGAGCAGCGGTTGCACGGCAGTCGTCCAGTCTGCCGACCTTGGCTTCTCCGAGGATCTCACCTCCGGACCCAAGACCGTGAAGCTCCAGGATCTGAAGGCCGGCACGTACACCTTCGCGTGCGGCATGAATATGGTCACCGGCCAGATCGTCGTCGAGTAGCAGGGGAGGCTCACATGAGTCACGCACCACTGAAAGAGGCCTACCGGTCTGCAACTTGTGACGCCACGTTCGCCGTGGGCGGCATGACGTGCGCATCGTGCTCGGCCGTGATCGAGAAGGTGCTCGGCAAGACGCCGGGCGTCACCACAGCGGCCGTGAATCTGGCTACCGAGAAGCTCGCGGTGACCTTCGACCCGGACGCAATCAGCCTCGCCGGAATCACCGGCGCCGTGAAGGCGGCCGGATACACCGCAACCGAGCTGAACGCTCCGGTCGCCAAAGCCGTCGCGGGGCGCGTCACGCTCGGGCTCATCGGCATGACGTGCTCGTCGTGCGCGGGCGTCATCGAGAAGACGCTGTCCAAGGTGCCCGGAGTCACGAGCGCCACGGTCAACCTCGCCAACAACAGCGGCACCGTCCAATTCGACCCCAGCATCGTGGGCGTCGACGAGCTCATCGCTGCGGTGAAGGGCGCCGGCTACGACGCCGTCATCAAGACCGAGAAGCTCCCGGGCGCGGCCGACAAGGTCGACGTTCAGGCGATCGCCCAGGCCAAGGCGCTCAAGCACGAGCGCAACCTGTTCATCTTCTCGCTCGTTCTGGCGTTTCCGGCCTTCCTCATCTCCATGGTCCCGCCGTTCATGACCACGGTGCCGCTGTGGGTCGCCAACGTGCTCGGCAACACCGTCGGTGGCGCGTGGGATCCGATGATGGTCGGCAAGTACCTCGCGTTCGCACTCGTCACGCCTATCCAGTTCTACGCAGGGGCTCAGTTCTACCGCGGCTTCTGGCACGCGCTGAAGCGACGCAGCGGCAACATGGATACGCTCATCGCAATCGGCACCTCGGCGGCGTACTTCTACTCTGTGGCCGCGACGTTCGTTCCGTCGCTCGAGGCCCAGCCGGTCTTCTACGAGACTGCGGGTCTGCTCATCACCTTCGTGCTCCTCGGCAAGCTGCTCGAGGCTCGCGCCAAAGGCAAGACGGGCGACGCCATCAAGAAGCTCATGGGCTTGGCCGCCAAGACCGCTCGCGTCGTGCGCGGTGGGCTCGAGCTCGACATCCCTGTCGAAGAGGTCGTGGCCGGAGACGTCATCGTCGTCCGTCCGGGCGAGAAGGTCCCGGTCGACGGCGTGCTCATCGAAGGCTCATCGGCGGTGGACGAGTCGATGCTCACTGGCGAGTCGATCCCGGTCGAGAAGAACGCCGGCGACAACGTCATCGGCGCGACTATGAACAAGCTCGGCAGCTTCAAGTTCCGCGCCACTAAGGTCGGCGCCGACACGGCTCTGGCGCAGATCGTGCGCCTCGTCGAGGACGCGCAGGGCTCCAAGGCTCCTGTGCAGCGCTTTGCCGATCGCATCAGCTCAATCTTCGTTCCGGCTGTTGTGAGCGTGTCAGTGCTCACGTTCCTCGCCTGGATGTTCGTGGTTCCGAACTTCGTCGATCCGTCCTTCTACGCCACCACCGCTCCGTTCGTCATGGCGCTGCTCGCGGGTACCGCGGTCATCGTCGTTGCGTGCCCATGCGCGCTCGGACTGGCCACCCCGACCGCCATCATGGTCGGCACCGGCAAGGGCGCCGAGAACGGCATCCTCATCAAATCCGGCGACGCGCTGGAGACCGCCTACAAGATCAAGGCGATCGTGTTCGACAAGACCGGCACGCTCACGCACGGCAAGCCCGTGGTGACCGAGTTCGAGGCGTTTGCCGGCTTCGACCGTGACGAGTTCTACCGCCTCGCAGCAGCACTCGAGAAGTCCTCCGAGCACCCGCTCGCTGAGGCGATCGTGAACTACGCCAACCAGAACAGCCTCGTGCTCGCCGACGTGGCAGGCTTCGCGGCTGTTCCCGGTCACGGTGTCGAGGGCGTCGTCGAAGGTCGACGCGTTGCTCTCGGCAACCGCAGGCTCATGATCCGCGAGAACGTCGACGTCTCGGCGTACTCCGCGCGCATCGAGCAGCTCGAGGGCGAAGGCAAGACCGTCATGCTCACCGCCATCGACGGTGCAGCCGCCGGCCTCATCGCCGTGGCGGACACGCTCAAGGACAACAGCAAGGAAGCCGTCGCACGCCTGACCGAGATGGGCGTCGAGGTCTTCATGATCACCGGCGACAACCGCCGCACGGCAGAGGCCATCGCTAGCCAGGCCGGCATCGCGCCCGACCACGTGCTCGCCGAGGTTCTGCCCGAGAACAAGGCTGAAGAGGTCGCCAAGTTGCAGGCCAAGGGCCTCGTGACCGCGATGGTCGGCGACGGCATCAACGATACGCCCGCGCTCGCCAAGGCCGACGTAGGCATCGCCATGGGTGGCGGCACCGACGTTGCCATGGAGACCGGCGGCATCGTGCTCATTAAGAACGACCTGCGCGACGTGGTCACGGCCATCGAGCTGTCCCGCGCGACCATGCGCAAGATCTACCAGAACTTCTTCTGGGCGCTCGGCTACAACACGCTCGGTATCCCGATCGCCGCACTTGGCCTGCTCCGCCCGGAGCTCGCCGGTGCCGCCATGGCGCTCTCGAGCGTCAGCGTCGTCCTGTCCTCGCTCATGCTGCGGCGCTTCAAGCCCAGCCTGCGCAACGCCGTCGCAAAGGCCGCGTAGTCCCGCCATCTTCGAAAGGAATGCAGTGATGAAGCGATATATCAAAGTGGCCGTGCTCGTGGCCCTGGCGCTCGGCGCGCTGACACTGGCCGGTTGCTCCTCCTCGGCCGACGCGGACGACAAGCCAGCCGCCATGAAGCTTGCGAAGGTGTGGGGTTACGTGGCAGGGGAGAAGTTCGCTCAGCTCGAGGTGGGCGACCAGCTCGGCGTCGACACCCTCGTGGTCGAGCGCGTTCTCGCACCGATGGATGCCTGGATCGTCGTGCACCTCGATGACAACGGCATGCCCGGCGACCGCGTGGGCATCACGCACATCTCGAAAGGAGAGAGCCTCGATGTCGGGGTACCGCTCAAGGGCGTCACGACCGAGAAGGTCATCGTCGCCGTGCATGCCGACAAGGGGACGCCCGGCAAGTTCGATTTCGACATGATGAAGAAGGCCATGAGCCCAGACCGTCCGTTCTTCGTCAACGAGAAGGAGCTCGCTAAGGTCGTCACCGTCCGCGAGTTCGGCGTGAAGGCTGATGGCGGCACCGCTGCCATCGAGGTCTCCGATCAGCCCGGTGCGACGAGCAGCCTCACCGTCGACAGCGCGACGGCACCCGGCGCGGCCTGGGTCGTCGTGCACCTCAACGACGACGGCATGCCTGGCAAGCGCGTGGGCTACGCTCCGATCGTCGCCGGCGAGAACCGCGGCGTCGTCGTGAAGCTCTCATCGAAGATGCCCCTCACCGACTCGCTGTTCGTGGCAGTTCACGCGGATCGCGGCACCGTCGGCACGCTCGAGTTCGACATGATGGACAAGCTCGACAGCCCCGATCAGCCCTACTTTGAGAGCGGCAACGAGGTCGCCACGAAGGTTGCAGTGAAGTAGGGGAGACGCATCAAGGCCCCCATGCCGCGCTGGGAGATGACCGACGCACAGCTCACAGAAGTGATCGGCTACCTGAAGGAGCTCGACAGACGATGATGAATGGACTCGGGAACGGCTTCAACAACATGATGGGCGGCGGATACGGTGGCGTGTTCGGGCTCTTGCTCGGCGTGCTCGTCATCGTCGCAGTCGTGGCACTCATCGTTTGGATGATGCGATCGACGTCGGGACGTCGCTAGACCCCAGTCCCTGACCTACTATATGGGCGCAGGGTCATGCTCTGCGGGGTGTAGACGCGAGGTCGCGTACGCGCGTCTGTCACGCAAGGAGTCCGGCGCGAGAATCAATGCGAGACTGGGCATGACAAAGAGCACGCATTCGGAAAGGCAGCGATCGTGACCGGCAGGATCATCGTTGACGCAGATGCGTGTCCGACCACCCGCGAGGCGATCACCGTCGGCCGCGCGCACGGCATGGATACGCTTCTGGTGGCCAATACCAACCAGAGCTTCACGCGCTACGAAGGTCGCAAGGGCGTCGAGACGCTCACGGTGGGCACGGGACCGGACTCGGCCGACTTCGCGATCATCGAGCGGCTTGAGCCCGGCGACGTGGTTGTGACTCAGGACATCGGTCTGGCCGCCATGGTGCTCGGCCGCGGCGCGGCGGCGCTCAGCCCGCGCGGCCGCATCTTCTATCTCTCGACGATCGACATCGAGATGGAGGTCCGCCACGCCGAGAAGAAGGTGAGGCGAGCCGGTGGGCGAACAGGCGGCCCAAGCCCGTTCACTGACGAGGATCGGGAGCATTTCACGGACCAGCTTGAGCGCATCCTGCGCGGAAACAGCCGAGAGTGATTTCGTCCGGACATACAGGAGGGCCCAGATGACGTACTTCCCATGGGATCCGTCGCTCGAAACCGGTGACGAGCTCATCGATGAGCAGCATAGGAGCCTGTTCGCGCTGGCAGATTCGCTTCAAGTTGCATTGGAGGAGCGCCGACCGGAGGCCGACGCAGTGGCCAATGCCATCTACGGATTGACTGACTACGTTGTTGAGCATCTTGCCGATGAAGAGGCCATGATGGCGCGGGCGGGCTATCCGGGGCTGAGTAGCCACCACAGCATGCACGAGCACCTTTCGGAGGAGACCCTGCGCCTGGCAGCGCGCTACTTCAACGGCGACGACGTCGCCCCTGACACTCTGGCGCCGTTTGTCACGTCTTGGCTGCAGGATCATATCCGGAAGCAGGATATGCTCTTCGTTGCGTACGCGAAGGCTACTCGGCAAGCTGGTGGCGCACCACGCTGACGAGCTCGGCGCGCCCGTCGTCGGTGAGTTCTTTGACCGCCGACCAGACCTCAGGGCAGCCCGCATCGTCGTGCAGTTCGAGGGAGACGTGCAGGGCACGGTCGAGCCGCGCGCGCTGAACGGAGTCATTCGGAAGGTCGAGTGCCTCGAACAACCACCCCATGTGTTGCATGTAGCACGTCATTGTGGGCCCCCTCAGGCGGGTAGAATACCTAGAGTCTATCTTCGTGACGGTATTCATGCACGTGAGACGGCGTGACGGGAGTCACAGGCGCTCGTGTGAGTACCTCATCGTCTCCTCCGGCCACGCCGATACTGCGGGTATGTCACCACTTCGGAGGTGTGTTGAATGAGAAGGCCAATTACAGCGCTTTTGGTCGTCACGATGGTCGCGGCACTCGTCGTGCCCGCCGTCGCCCTCGCGAACAACGGTCGCGGAAACTCAGGATCAAACGGTTCCGGCTCCAGGGACAAGTCCGCTGCGCTGACTCGCGTCGCCGACAAGGCGGCCGCCAGAGCGTCGCACAAGGCGTCGAAGAGGGCTGCCAAGGTAGCGCGCACCGCCGCTGCCACAGCGCGTAGTGCTGAGAGCCGGGCCGCGAGGGCGGCTCGCAAGTCAGCAGCGGTGGCCGCGAGGACCGCTCGCAGGGCCGCCCGGGAGGCAAGCAGGAGCGTCGAGCCTACTGGCTCGCTCGAGACTACGAGGGTCGTCGGTCCGGGCGTGAGCAACGCTTTCGCGCACATCACCGCGAACATGCAGAAGTCGATCGCCAAGATGGCCGCAGGTACCAAGAAGCAGATGCCCCCCGGACTCATCCGTGTGTGGCTCAAGTTCGCGGGCTGGCTCGGCGTCGACACGTCGACCATGCCTGTGTGGCCGAGCCCCGTTCCCACCTCGACGGTCGAGCCCACCGGTACGGTTAGCCCCACCGGTACGGTTAGCCCCACCGGCACCGTCGAACCCACGATGACGGTGACTCCCTAAGCGCTAGGCGAACGCCATCCCCCACCTGTGAAGCCGGCGATCGTGCCGGCTTCACTGCGCTGACACGAATGCTCGCGAAGCGGGACGCGGCCTCCTCCAGGCTCGCGCGGTCTGTGTGCGCGTGCTCGGCGACCGTTTCACCCGGCGCCAGACCGAGCACGGCGAGCGGGTTCCCGCCGCCCAGCCCGAGGTCGGCGCCTTCCGGTATGGCAGCGAGGCCCGCAGCGTCGTAGCCGAGTGCCTCGCTGATGGCCGCAGAGGCAAGTCTCATTCGTCCTTGCCTGTCGGCTTGCCGTCCTTCAGGCCCGCACTCCGGCGCCCGTGTGCCTACGCTTGAGGGAGCCAGGTACCAGTTCTGTTTTCCGGCACCGCCCGCGGTTCGAGGGAGTGAGTCCAACTCTCCGTCCGTGTGCGTAAGAGCGGCCTGCGATCGTTCGTGCGTTTCTAGGACGCATTGCGCCGTGTCGCACTGCGCCACTTCGCTCGCTAGTGAGAGGAAGATGAACATGTCGAATCAACCGCTTTCGCGCCGCACGTTCCTGACAGGCGCCGGTGCCGTCCTTGGATTGGCCGCGGTGCCTGCGGTACTGAACAAGCCAGCGGTGGCCGAGGCCGCCGCGGCAAGGAACTTCCCTTGGTCCTACACCACGCTTGACGCCGAGAAGCTCGCGCGCCGCGCTTATGAGGTCTACTTCTCGTCGGCCTGCGGCGAGGCCACATGGTGGCCGATCGTCGAAGCGCTCGCGGCGAGTGACCTTGCAGACGCAGCGACGACGTGGGGCACCGTGCCCAAGGACATGATGAAGTTCATGGGCGGCGGCGTGGCTGCATGGGGCACGCTGTGCGGAACGCTCAACGGCTCGTGCGCGATCATCGCCGCCGTTGGGGCGCCGGGCAAGATCAGCGACGAGGCCATGCTGTACTACGCTGAGACGCCGATTCCGACCAAGGGCACCGACGTGTCGATGCGCAAGGGGGACTGGACTCCTACTGGCTTGAAGGTCCCTGTTGACGGCCCGCTCCTCAACGTGCCGACCTCCACGGCCCATTCCCAGCTCTGCCACGCGTCACTTTCGCAGTGGACGATGACCACGGGCGCCGGCGAAGGCACGCGCGAGCAGAAGGACCGTTGCGGCAAGGCGTGCTACGACATGGTCTTCAAGACCGTGACGATGCTCAACGCCTGGCACGCCGATCCCACCGCTCTGCCGGCCGGAACGCTCGATCCGAGCGTCGCCGCATGCGCTCCCTGTCACACGACCCCGATCGCCAAGGGCAAGATGGCGTGCGACTCGTGCCACGACGAGAAGCCGGGCAACCACTAGTCGGTGCGTGTTCGCGTGATCGTTAGTCGGAACTGGAACCAATGACAGAGCCGTGGCCCTGCTCGGAACATCGAGTGGGGCTGCTTTGCTGCTCTGGAGACATTCGGAGGTCACTCCGTCAAGCCGCAGCCCACGCGGTGTAGCCATGCGCGCTTGCGCAGGGCAAGGGCGCAGGCGCATACTGTTCGAAGATGTTCGAACTAGTTGGAGTTGATACGAATGCACGCACAGGCAACGAAGGTCAACGTCGACGAGGTGTTCAAGGCACTCGCGTCGCAGCATCGACGCGAGATCCTGAGGCTGCTCGGCGAATCGACGCCCGAGGCGGGCAAAACCTGTTGCGCGTCTGATGAGGTGTGCGGCTGCAAGCTGTCCGACCGCCTCGGACTCGCTGCTTCGACGATCTCGCATCACATGTCGGTGCTGCGTAGCGCTGGTCTGGTGGACGCGCGCAAGGACGGGCTCTGGACGTACTACACCCTCCGGCGCGACATTCTCGATGAGGCCGCCGAGGAGCTCAGGCGCCTCTAGGGCTCCAAGGATACGGGCCGGCAGAGGTGCCGAGCCCGTTCTCTTGGCCCTGATAGTTCGACGTATTTCGATGCAGCCACTTCATTCTTGGGAGGCACCATGATCATCAAAGTACTCGGCTCGGGATGCGCGAACTGCAAGAAGCTTGAAGGTCTCGCAACCAAGGCAGCCGCAGAGCTGGGCGCGGACGCTGAAATCGTGAAGGTCACCGATATCGGCGAGATCATGGGTTACGGCGTCATGTCGACACCGGCACTCGTCATCGACGAGCAGCTGAAGGTCGCTGGACGCGTTCCGTCCTATGACGACGTCGTGACGATTATCAAGCGGGCCATGTGATGGGCGTGATCGGATCCGTGTTCGGCTGGCTCAACGATGCTCTGCTCAAGATGACGTGGCTGAACGATCTGGTGGGCAGGCTCGTCTCCGACGTGTTCGGGCTGTCCCTGTCAGGGCGCGTAGGTGCCAGCGTTCAGTTCTTCCTCTACGACACCGTCAAGATCTTCGCGCTGCTCTCGGCGCTGATCTTCCTGATCTCCTACGTGCAGAGCTACTTCCCGCCCGAGCGCACCAAGCGCATCCTGGGTCGCTACAGCGGAATCGGCGCGCGCACCCTCGGCGCGCTGCTCGGCACGATCACGCCGTTCTGCTCGTGCTCGTCGATTCCGATCTTCATCGGCTTCACGTCGGCAGGACTTCCGATCGGCGTAACGTTCGCGTTCCTGATCTCCTCGCCGCTCGTCGACCTGGCGTCGGTGATTCTGCTGGCGAGCATCTTCAACTGGAAGATCGCGATCGCCTACGTGCTCGTCGGCCTCGTGCTCGCCGTGCTCGGAGGTTCGGTCATCAGCTGGCTGAAGCTCGAGCGCTACATCGAGCCGTTCGTATTCGGCACGCACCTCGCCGACGCCGACCTGCCCGAGATGACGCGGGCCAACAGGGCCGCCTTCGCTCGCGAGCAGGTGGCTGACATCGTCAAGAAGGTGTGGCTCTACGTGCTCATCGGCGTGGGAATCGGTGCTGCGATCCACGGATGGATCCCGCAGAACTTCATCTCGACTGTGCTTGGGGACAAGAATCCGTTCTCGGTGCTGATTGCGACCTTCGCCGGAGTGCCCATGTACGCCGACATCTTCGGCACGCTGCCCATCGCCGAGGCGCTCGTCTCCAAGGGCGTGGGAATCGGCACCGTGCTCGCCTTCATGATGGCGGTCACCGCGCTGTCGCTTCCGTCCCTGATCATGCTCAAGCGCGTCGTGAAGGCGCCGCTGCTCGCAACGTTCTTCACCGTCGTCGTGGCCGGCATCATCGTGATCGGCTACAGCTTCAACGCGTTCAGCGGTCTGCTGCTCTAACGCGCGGTCCCGCGTCTACAGCGAAGCCTTGGGAGTAAGTGCGACGGCCGAGGTTGCGCGAGCGATTCGGGTTGATGAGGAAATCGTGAAGAAGGCCGTGGAGATCGGTGCAGACGCTATCGTCATGGGGACTCATGGTCGCACGGGCTTGACGCGCGCGGTCATAGGGTCGGTTGCGGACCGAGTGCTGCGCCGTGCCGACGTGCCTGTGATTCTCGTGCCCCTGGTGCAGCCGTAGAGAGAAGTCGGGAACCGCCGACGTTCACAACCACAGGGAGAACCCGCGTGGCAAACAAAAAGGACTCCGACATTTCGAGCAAGCCCAAGAACACCTCGACCGCGATTGCGCTTGTCGTGGTGGCCGTGTTCGCCGGCATCCTGCTCGCCAAGATGCTGGGCACACCTGCTGCGGCGCCAGTCGCGAACCTCGGCAGTCCGGGAGCGCAGGCCGCTACTTCGACTGCAGGCACGACCATCACGTCAATCCATAACGACGCCGTCGCCGACTACGAGGCCGCGCTGAAGACGGGCAAACCCGTCTACGTTCTCTTCCACTCGCTCACGTGCGAGCCGTGTGTGGAGATCTCGGCGGTCGCCGACAAGGTGATGCCCGACTACGAGGGCAAGGTCGTGTTCGTCAACGCGATCAGCGACGACCCGTCGGCCCAGCGGCTGGCGGCGCAGTTCCAGTTCCAATACATCCCGTCGTCGTTCTTCATCACGCCCGACGGCAAGGTCAGTGACTCGTTCACGGGTGCGATGGTCGACGCGGACATGCGAGCCCGACTCGACAAGCTGATCGCTCAGTGAACATCGAATCCCTCGCGCCGCAGCTTGACAACGGGCTCCCTGGGCACGGCCGCCGCGTTCGGCATCGCGTTCCTGGGCGGAATCGTGGCGGGCTTCGGCCCGTGCGTCCTGCCGATGCTTCCGGCCGTGTTCGGCTACGTGACCGGACAAGTCGCCGAGACGCCCGGCATTTCGCCGAGAACCGCATGGCGCCGCGGGCTCGCGCTCTCGGCGACGTTCGTGCTGGGCATGAGCCTGCTGTTCGCCTCGATCGGCGCTGCCGCGGCGGTGCTGGGGCGCGCGTTGTTCGTAGGGGCGTGGGCGTACTACGTGGTGGCGGCGATTTGCGTCGTGCTCGGTCTGCAGATGATGGGCGTCATCCAGTTGCCCTTTGACGCGCTCAATCGCTTCCTTCCCAACAAGCGTCCCGAGCGCAGGGGATTCGTCGGTGCGCTCCTCTTCGGAATCCTCTTTGGGGTCGTCGCCTCGCCGTGCTCGACCCCGATCCTCGCCGCGATTGCCACGATCGCTGCGACGCGCGGGTCGGTGGCGCAAGGTGCGGTGCTTCTGTTCGTCTACGGCCTCGGCAAGGGCGTGCCGCTCATGCTGCTCGGCCTGGCGTCGGGCTCACTGTCGCTGGTGCGCTCGCTGTCTCGGGCGACCGGCGTACTGACCAAGGTCGGGGGAGCGGCGCTGATCGCCGCCGCCGCGTACTTGGTCTGGCTGGCCTGATATGACACGAGGAGATGGAATGCAACACGTAATCGTCAAAGTCGTAAACCCCGAAGCGTGTGGTTGAGGAGGCGATAGAATCTACTCGGGCGGTCTGCTCGAGGAACTGCACTTCGATGAAGGTTCGACTTGAGCCATGCCCACTGAATGGTCCCTCCACGTGTTGGAGGAAAGGCTCAAGCGCGACTTCGGCGAGGTGTTCGAAATCGAGACGGCGGATCTCTATGAGATGTCGCCCTTGGAGCAGAGCGCCGCTCTCGACGGGATGATCGAGATGCAGGGCGACTTCCCGATCGTCCTGGTGAACGGATCGGCGGTGTGCGTCAGCGCCATCGACGTGGAAGCGATCGCGGCCGGTGTGGGCACAGCTCTGCACGGTGACTCCAACAAGCAGCGCGGCTGAAGAACTCCGCGCACTACGAGAGGAATACGCAATGGCTACATGGGTGTACAAGTGCGCGGAGTGCGATCTCACGTTCGTGGCCGAGGTCGAGGACGGCACTGAGCCCGCCGAGAAGGCGAAGTGCCCGCAGTGCGGCGACCTCGGTGCCACCAAGCAGTTCGAGCTGTCGAAGCCGTCCGGTGGCTGCGGCTGCGGCAGCGGTGGGTGCTGCTAAGCGACAACTGGCACGACTTGCGCATGCTATACATGTTGCGGCTCGAAGTATCGCGCCGCCATACACTCGGGAAGCTGGTGCGATGAGGGGCTTTGGTCACGACCCGCGGGGGAGGATGTCGAGCCGTCTCTTGGCGTTCGCTGCTGTCTCATCCCTGACCGTCGTTGTGGCCGCCAGCTTCTTGCTCGGCTCCGTATTCATCTCGCCCCCGGAGTCCGCGACCGGGCAGAAGACGCGTCGGGCCAAGACGACCACGGAACGCCCCTTGACCATCGCCATCGTGCGCACACCTGGCGGACCGGCGGAATGGCGGACCTACGCCCGTGCAATCAAGACGATGAGTGATGCGACAGGACACCCGATGCGCGTGCGCTACGTCCAAGACCGTAGCGAACTCGCCAATCTCGTGGAGACACAGAAGATCGACGCCGGTTTCCTCTGCACGAACTGCTATCTGGCGGTCGCCGACCAGCCGGGTGTCACGCTTCTCGTGGCGCCCCGCGTGGCGGGAGAGACCAGGGATGCCGCGGTGCTTGTCGTGCGCGCTACCAGTCCCTATGCATCGCTAAGCGAGCTGGTCGGGCATCGGGTGGGTGTCATGGATTCGACGTCGCTAGCCGGAAACACCTATCTGTACTGGCTCGCCGAACAAGAACACATGGACGTGGCCCGCTCGCTGTACGTGGTTCGGGGGGCCAACGAAGAGGCCAATCTCAAAGCACTCCTTGTCGGCGACGTCGAAGCGGTTGTCGTCAATCGCTCTCAACTGGCGCTCTGGAATCAGTCGGATCTGAGGATCATCAGCGAGTCCCCCGAATTCGGGATGCCCCCGTTTGTGACCGGGCCATCCATCGACGCCGACACGCGAACGGCGATGAAAGAGGCTCTCCTGGACATGCGTCCGACTGCCACGCAACCGCACTCCGTGGTTGAGGGCTTCTCTGAAGTCACCGCAGAGGACTACGCTTTCGCCAGGGAGCTCTCTGCGTTCTCGGCCGGGTTCCGGGGTCAGAGATGAGACGCTGGCTCTCGAACATGTCCCACCGTTTGCCGTGGTTGTCGCGAACCAGTCTCGGGTTTCGGATTCTGATCTTCGTGATCGCCGGTGAGGTGCTGTTCGGCATCACTTTGGGTATCACGGTCGGCCTGTTCGCCGCACGGACAGCGGCCCAACAGCGGCATGACTCAGCCCGGCAGACGAGCCAGGTCGCGGCTGCGAGCATCATGCCCTTGATTGCCGACCAGAACCGCGCGGCCGTCAACGCCCAAGTGGATAGCATCATGGCGCTCTCCGAGACGGGCGGTATCGAATGCCTCCGCATTCTGGATTCGTCCGGTCAGGTCGTTGCTACATCTCAGGTTGGGTCCGGGTGCGTTGACCTTCTGAGCGCGCAATCTCGTGCGAACGGCATCTTCAGCGCGCAGGTGGTCGACGAGCCCGTGGTGATCGACGGGCTGGAGGTCGGGCGTGTGCAGATGGTGTTCGAGGCCGCGAGCTTTCGCGATGCTATCGCCTTCCCTCTGCTTGCCGCCGGAATCGTGGTCCTTGCCGTCGCGCTGATCTCGGCACCTTGGACTGCATGGCTGTTCGTGCGCCACATCCTGGAGCCGGTCGACGAGCTACGCGACGGGGCGATTGCGGTTGCGGGCGGGCGGCACGACCTGACGCTCAGCCACGGTCGCCGAGATGAGCTGGGGGAGCTTGCGCAGGCATTCGATGAGATGTCTCGGCAGTTGGCCCAGCGCGAGGAAAGCCTCAGAGACTCGCTGGCGGCCGAAGAGGCCGCCCGAGTTGAGATCGAGCGTAACGCGAAGATGAAGTCGGAGTTCGTGGCGGTGGCGTCGCACGAGCTGCGCGCTCCGATCGCGGTCGTGCGGCTGTATGCGCAGATGCTCGAGCAGGGCGAAATGGGACGCATGACCAAAGCGGCGCGCGAGTCGGTCACGGCGATAAGCGGCGCGGCGAATCGTCTGAACTCGATCGTCTCGGACCTGATGGACGCTGCGCTTCTCGATCGGGGACTCATGCCGCTCGCGTTTGAGCCTCTGCGCCTCGATGACATCGTGCTTCATGCGACCGTTGAGTCCAATGCGCTCGCGGTCCCGGTCGGGGTTCGCGTGGAGATAGTAGGCCTGCTTCCTCCGGTGACCGTGCGAGGCGACACGGTACGCATCCGGCAGGTTCTAGACAACCTCATCTCAAACGCCGTGAAGTACTCAGCGGGAGCGGAGCTGGTCACCGTGGGCCTGAAGGTCGAGGACTCCACTGCGATCGTGGGTGTGTCAGATCGCGGTCGCGGGATAGATCCGGACAGCCGCAGCAGGCTGTTCGGGCTGTTCAGCCGTCTCGACTCTGAAGACAACCGGCTCACGGCAGGTCTGGGTCTGGGACTGGCGATAAGTGCACGCGTGGCTGACGCCCACGGGGGCGCCGTGAGCTATCAAGACAACCCCGGCGGGGGATCGGTGTTCTCGCTCACCCTCCCGCTGCTCGGGGCGCTCGACAATCAACCCGATCATGCCATGTTCTCCGTGTCCGAGGAGCCCCGATGAGCCAGCGCGTTTTGAATCCGAGAGAATGCGGCGCGCAGTGTCAGATTCTGCTTGTCGACGATGACGAGAGCCTCCTGCGAGGGCTCAAGTTCTCGCTCGCCCACGAGGGGTACGGCGTGTCTGCTGTGACGAGAGGCGAGACCGCGCTCGAGTTCATCTCGAAGAAGCACGTCGATCTCGTGGTGCTGGACGTGATGATGCCCGGAATGGACGGTCTCGAGGTCTTGCGGCGAATCCGCGCCAATCCCGCTACCGCGAGACTCGCCGTCCTGATGCTCACTGCGAAGGACACCGACGACGCCAAGGTCGACGGGTTCGGACTGGGCGCCGACGACTACATGAGCAAAGCCTTCAGTCTCGACGAGCTTCGATGCCGGGTCCAAGCGCTCCTGCGCCGCGTCGTGGAGCAGGCTGAGGCTCAGCCTGAGCTGACGCGGATTCCGGTCCTCTCGGGAGTGGGCGGGCAAGAGCTGCTCGACGTCAAAGACATCTACTACCTCGATGGCGTGCGCAACTACTGCTACGCGCACACCTACGACGACAGGTTCCTGAGTCGCCTGAACCTAGCTGCTGCCGAGAAGGTCGTTCCACCCAGCTTCATGCGAATCCACAGGTCACACATCGTGAACCTGCATCTGGCGAAATCCGGCCGCTGGGCGACCAAGTCTCAGTACCGTCTGACCATGGGGGACCTCGCCGGCACCGAGCTCGCCGTCAGCCGCTCGCTCGTGGTTGAAGTGCAGGAGAGGCTTGGGCTGCGATAGCACCCTTCGCACCCGCAATTCGTCCTCCGCTGACCGCCCTACGTCCTCCGCGCCGGCTAACGCGGCTTCGCGCAGGCAGAATAGTGACAATCTAGCGTTCTGTTCTTTTTCGGCACGGTCGGACCGGTCAGAAGGAGCGAAGCAGACTCACCGGTCATGAGAATGCAGGTCACCGTTCGTTCGTTTTGCTTCTGAGGCGCGCCACCCTTTTCGAAGGCGCGCCACTTCAATTGGCAATGAAAGGAAGATGAAACATGTCGAAGCAAATGCTTTCCCGCCGCAATTTCTTGGTCGGCGCTGGCGCCGCTATCGGGCTGGCCGTAGTACCTGCGGTGCTCAACAAGCCTGAGGTGGCCGAGGCCGCCGCGGCAAAGGACTTCCCTTGGTCCTACACCACGCTTGACGCCGACAAGGTGGCACGTCGCGCCTACGAGGTCTACTACGCGTCGGGTTGCATGGAGGCCACCTGGTGGCCGATCGTCGAGGCGCTCGCGGCGAGCGACCTCACTGATGCCGCCACGACGTGGGGCACCATACCCATGAACTTGATGAAGTTCGGCGGCGGCGGCGTGGCCGGATGGGGCACGCTTTGCGGCACGCTCAACGGCTCATGCGCCATTGCGGCCGCCGTGGGCGCCCCCGGCAAGATCAGCGACGAAGCGATGCAGTACTACGCCAACACTCCGCTTCCGACCAAGGGCACCGACGTCTCGATCCGTAAGGGCGACTGGAAGCCCGCGGGCGACAAGGTTCCCGCTGACGGCCCCCTCGTCAACGTACCCACTTCCACGGCGCACTCCCAGCTGTGTCACGCGTCGCTCTCGCAGTGGACGATGACCACGGGCTCTGCGGACGGCACGCGCGAGCAGAAGGACCGTTGCGGCAAGGCGTGCTACGACATGGTCTTCAAGACCGTGACGATGCTCAACGCCTGGCACGCCGATCCCACCGCTCTTCCCGCTGGAACGCTCGACCCGATCGTTGCCCAGTGCGCTCCCTGCCACACGACCCCAATCGCCAAGGGCAAGATGGCGTGCGACTCGTGCCACGACGAGAAGCCGGGCAACCACTAGGCGCTCGTTAGACGTTTCTGACAAACCGATACGACTGGACCGGACAGCAGACCTGCATGTGGGATCTATGTTCGGAGAATTCCAGAAAGGATGCATACAGTGAAGAAAACGACTTTCGCCATGTTGCTCGCAGTCGCCATGCTTTCAATCGGCGTGTTCGCCACCAGCGGCTACGCATATCCGACCTACGGGTCACCCTGCGTCAAGAGCGGCTGCCACGCGACACCGCCGGTAGGCGATCCGTCGATCGTACCGACGACCACGCCTGAGCCCACCACCACGCCGGAGCCCACCACCACGCCGGAGCCCACGTCCACCGTGTCGCTCGACGAAGCGGTTGCTCCCGTCACCACGTCTGATGCTGTGGCCTCCTACACCGGTACCGCTACGGTGCAGCTGACCGCGACTGACGGCGCCGGTGCTGGCGTCGCCTACATGTACTACAGCGTCGACGGCCAGCGCGTGCACCTGTACAAGGTAGGCACGACTGCTAAGACTTCGCTTACGATCGCTGCTCCCAAGACCGGAACCGTGAGCCACACGATCACCTTCTGGTCGCAGGACAAGGCCGGCAACGTCGAGGTCCCCAAGACCGTGACGCTGTCCGTGAAGACGACGGCTGTGACTGTCGTCAAGGTAGCCTCGAAGACGTCGATCAACGCATCGGTCACGAGTATTCGGTACGGGCAGACTGTCAGGTTGTTCGGGTACGTAGTGCCGAACGATCACGGTCAGAGCGTGACCATCCAGCGCTACATCGGCGGCGGTAGCTGGGTCAACTTGACCACGGCCAGCCTTGCAACCCACAGCAACTACACACGCACTATCTCGAAGATGAAGAAGGGCAACTGGTACTTCCGAACCGTCTACTCGGGCAGTTCGACTGCCAACGGTTCGACTTCTCGTTACGTGAAGGTGGTAGTGAGGTAGCAAGGACTCGCTCGTAGAGTCGCGTTAAGCAGAGGGGCCGTGACGGATCCAACCGTCACGGCCCCTTTGTGATTCGGCCCGGCGCCGCGTTCACGACATACCTCCCCGGCGTTCATGTCTCGTCACACGCTGCTCACACACCTGTATCGCGCTACCGCTCGGATCATCGAGCGGGGCCGCACTGCCGTGGTGGCAATGGCGCCCACCATGCAGGTGTGCTATCGTTCATCGGCGATAGACGATACACCGCGACGCGAGGAACGGATGCCTTGAATTGAACGACGAGACGGTTGCATCCCTTGCTAGGGCACTTGCCAGCCCGGCGAGAATCCAGATAGTCCGCCTCCTCGCCGAGGAGCCCGAGTGTCGCGGCGTCGATGTGTTCGCCGAGCTGCCCCTGGCTCAGTCGACCGTCTCCGAGCACCTCCGCGTCCTTAAGGATGCCGGCGTGATCACGGCGACTCCGATGGGCAACAGCACCGTGTACTGCATCGTCCCCGGGGTCCTCGAGTCGTTCTCGCGGTGGCTCGCCGAAATCTCCGCGAGCCTGCCCGTCTGCTCCGCTGATTCGAAGGGGTGCTCATGACCGAGTCTGTCGCCAAGAGGCTGTCGTTCCTCGACCGCTACCTGACGTTGTGGATATTCCTCGCGATGGGGCTCGGTGTCGCCGCTGGTGCGCTCATCCCGACGATTCCCTCCTTCATCAGCGGCATGACGCTCGTGGGCTCGACGACGAACATCCCCATCGCCATCGGACTCATCCTCATGATGTATCCCGCGCTGGCCAAGGTGCGCTACGAAGAGCTGCCTGCAGCCATGCGCGACAAGAAGGCGCTCGGTCTGGCGATGCTCATGAACTGGGTCGTGGCCCCGACGGTGATGTTCCTGCTCGCCATCGCCGCCGCGCGCATCTTCCCTGACTACGCCGAGTACATGGTCGGGCTGATCATCATCGGCATCGCGCCGTGTATCGCCATGGTCATAGTCTGGAACGGCCTGGCCGACGGCGACTGCGAGTTCGCCGCAGGGCTCGTCGCGATCAACTCGGTGATGCAGATCCTCTTCTTTGGGCTCTACGCGTGGCTGTTCGTGACCGTGCTGCCGCCGCTTCTCGGTGTGGCCGGCTCAACCGTCGACGTCTCGGTCGGTGAGATCGCCAAGACCGTTCTGATCTACCTCGGGATTCCGTTCGCCGCCGGCGTCGCCTCACGCTTCGGCTTCATCGCGCTGAAAGGCAAGGTCTGGTACGAGACGGTGTTCGTGCCGCGCGTCGGCCCGGTCACGCTCGTCGCGCTGCTCTTCACCATCTTCACGATGTTCTCGCTTAAGGGCGACCTGATCGTCCAGATTCCACTCGACGTACTCAAGGTCGCGCTGCCGATGCTGGCCTACTTCGCGATCATGTTCTTCGTGACGTTCTTCATCGCCAAGGCCATCGGCCTGCGCTACGCCAAGACCACCACGCTCGCATTCACCGCCGGCTCGAACAACTTCGAGCTCGCCATCGCCGTGTGCGTCGCGGTCTTCGGTATCAATAGCGGCCAGGCATTCGCCGCCGTCATCGGCCCGCTTGTCGAGGTGCCGGTCCTCATCGGACTCGTGAACGTGGCGCTGGCGTTTAGGAAGCGCTACTTCGCCGACGAGATGCCTACCGAAGTCGACCTGCTCGGCGCCGCCGATCAGGGCGAGGGTGCGTGCCTCGTCAGCGACATGCTCCGAGAGGAGTCGTAGGCTGTGCGTCGTCTCGCGCTCTTTTCCGATGTGCACGGCAATCTCACGGCGCTCGACGCGGTGCTCGCCGATATTGACGAGGCGGGCGTGACCGAGCGCTACTGCCTCGGCGACCTTGTTGGCTACGGACCCGAGCCCGCCGCCGTGGTCGACCGCGTGCGAGCGCTCGCGATCCCGACCGTTCGCGGCAACTACGACGACGGGGTGGGCAACCGGCGCGGCGAGTGCGGATGCTACTACGCAACGCCTGAGGCCCGCGCCGACGGCGCTGCCAGCTACGCCTTCACCGACGCCGCGCTTGGCGACGTCGACGCTGCCTGGCTCGCCACGCTTCCCGACGAACTGCGCTTCGAGCACGACGGCGTGCGGGTTCTGCTCGCGCATGGCAGCCCGCGCAAGATCAACGAGTACCTGCTGCCCGATCGCACCGATACGCAACTCGTGCGGCTCGCCACGGCTGCCGACGCCGACGTCGTGTGCGTGGGCCACATCCACATTCCGTATCACCGCGCGATGACAGCCGAGGACGGGCGGCGCGTGCACTACGTCAGTTCCGGCTCGGCGGGCAAGCCCAAGGACGGCGACCCGCGGGCGTGCTGGGTCGAGCTCCTGCTGGGATCGCAGGCCGAGGTCGCCGCTGCGTCTGCGACTGACGTCGCCGCCGGACCAGCCGGCAACGGCGAGGTGTGGGTGGCTGCTGTCGTGCACCGCGTTGGCTACGACATAGCGGCCGTTGCGGTTGCGATGAGCGCTGCAGGGCTGCCTGACAGCCTCGGCGACGCCCTGCTGCGCGGCTAGGGGAGCGACGGTGCCAGCAGCCTCGGTATTCGCGGCAGGCGTCGGCCTGGGAGCGAGCGTCATCATCGCCATCGGGGCGCAGAACGCGTTCGTGCTGCGCCAGGGCATCCGTCGAAACCACGTGCTCGCGGTGGTCGCCACGTGCGTGCTCTGCGACTGGGCGCTGATCGCGGGTGGCGCCGCCGGATTCGGGGCTCTTATCGGCGCGTTTCCGCTCGTGACGCGTGTGGCAGCCTGGGCGGGGGCGGCGTTCCTCGTCGCCTACGGCGCCATGGCGCTGCGCTCCGCATTCAAGCCTGCCGCCGTGATCGCCGAGGAGTCGGCTGCGGCCGACTCCGCCGGCGCGGAAGCTTCCGCCGCAACGAGAATCTCAACCGTGCGCTCCACGGTGATCGCGACCCTGGCGGTGAGCCTGCTCAACCCGCACGTCTACCTCGACACCGTCGTGCTGCTCGGCGGGCTGGCCGCGCAGTACGCGGCTCCGATGCGCCTGTGGTTTGCGCTGGGAGCGATGCTCGCCTCGGCGCTGTGGTTCTTCGGGCTCGGCTTTGGTGCGAGATTCCTCGCGCCGCTGTTCGAGCGTCCCGCCGCGTGGCGCGTGCTCGACGTGGCGGTCGGCGCGGTCATGTGGTGGATTGCGTCCGGACTGGTGCTCGCGCAGCTTCGCTAGGCGACGGGCGACGGGCAACACTGTCGGCGGGTACAATACTCAACGACGCGACATCGCGAGCGCCTGCTCGACTCAGCGAGGAGCAAACCATGACCGACGAAATGTCACCCGTCACCGGGCAGAAGCCGCAGGACAAGCACCACCTCAAGAAGGACTTCCGTGGGGCCATGTCCAAAGTTGCCGGCATCGCTGTCGAGACCGGCTCTATGCTCTCCGGGAACTCTGGGGACATCGTATCCGCCGAAGGCGCGGTCGCCGAGGCGGACACCGAGAAGCTGCTCGACCGTATCGACGGCGAGGGCTAGGCAGGCTCGTCCAGCAATCCAGCACTCACAGAAGGGCGCCGGAACTCCGGTGCCCTTCTTCACCAACCGCTTCAGGAGGTCCCATGCTTCATCGCACACTTGGAGAGTTCGGTCCCGAAGTCTCGATCCTCGGCTTCGGCTGCATGCGCCTGCCGGTCATCGGCGGGGAGCAGAATAGAATCGACTACCCGCTGGCCACGACGATGCTGCGCGACGCGATCGACGCCGGCGTGAACTACGTCGACACCGCGTTTCCCTATCACGGCACCGGTTTCGACACGCCCGGCGAGAGCGAGCGGTTCGTTGGCGTGGCGCTGGCCGACGGCTACCGCGAGCGTGTGCTGCTCGCGACCAAGATGCCCAGCTGGCTCATCAAGACGCGCGCCGATATGGAGTGCCACCTCGCCGACCAGCTCGAGCGCCTGCAGACCGACCACATCGACTGCTACCTCCTCCACTCACTCAACGCGAAGCTCTGGGACACACTCGTGGCCGCTGACGTGTTCGCGTTCCTCAACGACGCGCTGGCCGATGGCCGCATCCGCTACGCCGGCTTCTCCTTCCACGACGAGCTGCCGCTGTTCAAGACGATCGTCGACGCCTATCCGTGGACGTTCGCGCAGATCCAGTACAACCTGCTCGACGTCGACTACCAGGCAGGTATCGACGGCCTGCACTATGCCGCGGATCGTGGCCTCGGCGTGATCGTGATGGAGCCGCTCAAGGGCGGCCGCCTCGCCGGGCGCGTGCCCGACGACGTCCGGGCCGCATGGGACACCGCCGCGGTGAAGCGCACGCCGGCCCAGTGGGCGCTGCGCTGGGTCTGGGACCACCCCGAGGTCAGCCTGCTGCTCTCCGGCATGACAGCTCCCGAGCAGGTCGCCGACAACCTCGCAACCGCCGATGCCGGCGAGCCGGGCTCGCTCACGACCGATGAGCGCGAGCTGGTCGCCTCGGTGCGCGACATCTACCGCAGCCGCATCAAGGCCGACTGCACCGCGTGCAAGTACTGCATGCCGTGCCCGTCAGGTGTCGACATTCCAGGCGTGTTCGCGCGGCTCAACAACGCCTCGCTCTACGACGACTTCGAGGGCGCGAAGGCGGCGTACCTCGAGAAGGTCACCGAGAAGGCTTCGGCGTGCACGCAGTGCGGCGCATGCATCCCGAAGTGCCCGCAGCACATCGAGATCCCGGACGTGCTGCGCGAGGCGGTCGAACTCTTCGGCGAGTAGACCGCTCACGGCCGGCGGACGGTGCGCTCGGGCTCGGCGGGCGGGGAGATACCCGCCTGCCGCGCTTCGGTGTAACCTTCCTCTACGCACTGCCGCTTGGCGCCATGAAGACCAGGGATGGGGATCTCATGACAGACGACGCTCGAATCGGCGCGAAAATCACCACGTTGCGCGAAACGCTGCGGCTCTCACAGGCCGAGCTCGCCGAGCGCTGCGACTGCGACCTCGCGGTCATCGAAGGCCTCGAAGCCGGCAAACTCGCGCCCTCACTGGCACCGCTCATCAAGATCACACGCTCGCTCGGCGTCCGTCTCGGCACGCTGCTCGACGACGACTCCAACGTGGGTCCGGTCGTCACTCGTCGCGATCAGGCCGAGGCCGTGGAGCGGCTCAAGTCGCTTGCGACCTCGAGCGACGCCGGCACGCTCGACTTCTTCTCGCTCGCCCAGGGCAAGACCTCACGGCATATGGAGCCGTTCATGATCACGGTGCATCCCGCACCGGTCGGCAGCCACTCGCTTTCGAGCCACGAGGGCGAGGAGTTCGTCTACGTCCTCGACGGCCGCATCGAGGTCGAGTACGGCCGCGAGCTGCACGTGCTCGATCCGGGCGACAGCATCTACTACGACTCGATCGTGCCGCACCAGCTGCGCGCTCACGGCGACGACACCGCGCGCATCCTCGCGGTCGTCTACGCACCGGCGTAGGGGAGACGCGCATGCCCCACACAGAACTCACGATCGGCCGCTACTTCGAAGACGTCGTGGCCGCCGACCCCGACCGCGAATTCATCGTCTACCCCGACCGCGACCTTCGCTGGACCTACAGCGCCTTCGACGAGCGGGTCAACCAGCTCGCAAAGGGGCTGCTCGCCATCGGCCTGGAGCCGGGCGACCATCTCGGCATCTGGGCACGCAACGTGCCCGACTGGCTGACGTTCATGTTCGCGACGGCCAAGATCGGCGTCGTGCTCGTCACCGTCAACCCGGTCTACAAGAGCCACGAACTGGCCTACGTCATCAAGCAATCCGACATGAAGGCGCTCGTGATCATCGACGCGTTCCGCGATGTCGACTACATCGAGATCGTGCGCGGGTTGGTACCCGAGTCGGTACGGCAGGAACGCGGCCACCTCAACTCCGCCGAATTCCCGGTGCTCAAGTCGCTCATCTACATGGGTCCCGAGAAGCACCGCGGCTTCTACAACGTTCCTGAGCTGCTCATCCTCGGCAAGCACATGCCCGACGAGGGGCTGGCCAACGCCGCCGCCACCTTCACCAATAGCGACGTCATCAACATGCAGTACACCTCGGGGACGACTGGATTCCCCAAGGGCGTCATGCTCACGCACCGAAACATCCTCAACAACGGGTTCAACATCGGTGAGCGCCAGCGCTTCACGGCCGAGGACCGCCTCTGCCTGCCCGTGCCGCTCTTCCACTGCTTCGGCTGCGTGCTCGGCGTGCTCGCCACGCTCACGCACGGCGGCACGCTCGTGATGCTCGAGAGCTTCGACCCGCTGCTCGTGCTCGCCGCGATCCAGAAGGACCGCTGTACGGCGGTCTACGGCGTGCCCACGATGTTCATCGCCGAGCTGGCGCACCCGATGTTCGACCTCTTCGATCTGACGAGCCTGCGTACCGGGATCATGGCGGGCTCGCCCTGTCCGATCGAGGCGATGAAGCAGGTCATGGGCCGCATGCACGCCGACGAGATCACCATCGCCTATGGGCTGACCGAGGCCTCCCCGGTCTTCACTCAGACGTCGACCGATGACACCCCTGAGCGCCGCGCCGAGACGGTCGGACAGGCGCTGCCCGAAATCGAGGTGCGCGTGATCGATCCCGAGACAGGCCTCGACTGCCCGCCAAACGTGCCGGGCGAGCTGTGCTGCCGCGGCTACAACGTGATGAAGGGCTACTACGGGATGCCGGAGGCGACGGCCAACGCCATCGACACCGATGGCTGGCTGCACTCCGGCGACATCGGCACCGTCGACGAGGACGGCTACTACCGGATCACCGGGCGCATCAAGGACATGATCATCCGCGGCGGCGAGAACATCTACCCGCGCGAGATCGAGGAGTTCCTCTACACGATGCCGGGCATAGAGGACGCCCAGGTCGTCGGCGTGCCTGACGAGAAGTACGGCGAGGTGGTCGGCGCGTTCGTGCGACTCACGGCCGGGGCCGACATCTCCGAGGGCGACGTGCAGGAGTTCGCACGCGCCCGCATGGCGCGCTACAAGGCGCCGAAGTACGTCTTCTTCGTCGACGAGTTCCCCCAGACCGCGTCCGGCAAGATCCAGAAGTACAAGCTGCGCGAGATGGCCGCCGAGACGCTGGGTCTGACCGACACCGAGGTGTTCGCGAGCCGGGCCAACAGCGCTGGCCGAGAAGGCGACCTAGCCGTTGGCCGAGAAGATGCGGTGAGCGAGCGCTAAGCCGCACCTGCCCCTGCGATGCCCCCAGCTTTCAGTCGCGGAGCTCGAGATCGGCGTAGAGCGGCAGATGGTCCGACGCGAGACTGCGTGCCGTCGCCATCGCACGCAGGTCCCAGTGCTCGCTCCACAGGATGTGGTCGAGGCGCGCCAGCGGCGCGAGCGAGGGATACGTCAGCGGTGCATCGGGGTTCATGCGTAGCCCGTCGAGCACGGGGCCGAGCTCACCGGGCTCGCAGTTGAAGTCGCCGCAGAGTACGCGTGGCGCGTCTGGCAGGGGCGCGAGCGCCGCGGCGATGGCGCCCAGCTGCTCCGCGCGCGTCTGCCGGTGCAGCGCGAGGTGCGTCGCTCCGACCAGCACGCGCGCGCCCTCCAATGCTACGGCAGCGGTCAGCAGGCCCCGTGGCTGCCGACGCATGGGCAGCGCCACGTCGGCGACCAGCGCCAGAGCCGAGCGGGACAGAATCGCATTGCCGTACTCAACCGGTCCGAACCTGATGTTGGCCTGGAAGAGATGCTCCATGCCGAGGAGACGCGCCAGAGAAGCCGGCTGGTCGTAGCGGCCGGGCCAGCGGTACAGCTCGTTGACGACCACGACGTCGGGCTCGAGCGAGGCGATAGTGCGTGCGGTGCGCGCAAGCGACACCCGCGATAAGACGCCCTGTCCGTGTCGCACGTTGTAGGTGAGAAACCGGGTCATGGGGTTCCGAACGTAGGAGCCACTTATCGAGCCTGAGTCTAGCAGTGAGGGGGAGGGAGGGCTGGGTATCTTCCGACTGTGAGGGCCAGTGATTCCAGCGCAGCGACTACGGGGGCAACGTCGTGGGGCACCTGCAGAACTCAGGAAGAAGAAGTGACGCATGCCACTGGTCCAGTTCCTCGAGCGTCAGCGTGAGAATCGCGAAGTCAGGGACACGTACGGCGTCGCCCTGGCGGCACTGGCCGTCTCGATCCTGGCGCTGATCGCCGCCGGAGCTCCCATCCCGTCGCTGGCGGTGCTCTTCGCAGTCGTGCTCCAGATGGTGGCGCTCGCTGTCACCATGCGGGTCTCCGGCCTGTCCCGGCGAACACTCGCGGTCGGCCTCGTCGGCACGCTGGGAATCGTGACGGCCGGGGTGGTCGGAGCCGTCTCAGGCGGGCGCAGTGGCTCGCTCGTCGCACTTGCCGGATGGCTGATTCTCGTCGCTATCGCGATCGTCGGAATCGTCAGGCGTCTGAGGCTGTATCGCCGTGTGACCCTGCCGCTTGTCTTGGGGCTGCTGTGCGCGTACCTGCTCATCGGGTTGGCCTTCGCGCTGGCGTACGCGATTATCGGCGTCCTTGCGCCACCGGCGTTCACTCGGGGGCTGTCGGGTATCTCGGAGGCGGTCTACTTCAGCTTCATCACGCTTACGACCGTCGGCTACGGCGATGTGGCGCCCGCAAACTCCCTGGTGCGGGCGATCTCGGTCGCCGAGGCGATCGCGGGTCAGCTCTACCTGGTCAGTGTCGTGTCGCTCGCGGTGAGCAGGCTGGGCAACGGGCGCGCCCCGCAGCCTCAGCCAGCAGCCGACGACGAGAAGTGAGCTCGGCCCGCAACGACCGGCCGCCGGACCGGATGGCGGCCGCCCCGATCTCGGGGTCGATAACCCGCGCCACGAATCAGAGCAAGTTTGAGGCGAGGCGGGCCGACGCGTTGCGGAGTCGGCGGGTGCGCGTCCAGGAGTCGAGCATCTCGCGGGTCACGAGCTCGCACTCCTCGATGTCGGCCAGGTACACCTGTTCGTGTTCGAGAGCGAGCTTCGGGTCGTAGAACCACGCCATGACCTCTTGGTGCAGGGCGAGGCTGCGAATGTCGAAGTTCATCGTGCCGATCACGACTATCTGGCCGTCGATGGTCATCGTCTTGGAGTGCAGGAAGCCCTTCTTGTAGCGGTAGACCTTGACTCCCGCATCCACCAGCTGGCTGAAGAACGTCTCGGCAGCGTAGTACGCGATCTTCTTGTCGGGCCAGCCGGTCATCATGAAGCGCACATCGAGGCCGGAGAGCGCCGAGTTGATCAGCGTCGAGTAGACGTCGGGCGTGGGGACCAGATACGGCGACTGGATCCAGATTCGCTCGCGCGCCGCCGAGAAACCCACCATGTGGGCGCGGCGCGCCGGGTCCCAGGGCTGGTCGACCCCGGAGGAGACGACCTGGGTCAGCGTGCGTCGGCCGTCGGTGGGATAGCGCTCGGGGAAGAAGCGCGGGATGTAGAGGTCCTCCCCCGTCCGCGCGTGCCACCGGGCAGCGAAGAGCTTCTGGAGATCGGCTACAGCCGGCCCGTGGAAACGGACGTGGGTGTCGCGCCAGCAAGGGTAGTCTGGAGCGCCGTCGATGTACTCCTGCCCGGCGTTGATGCCCCCGGTGTAGCCCAATACCCCGTCGATGACGATGATCTTGCGGTGGTCTCGGTAGTTGAACTTGCTCGGGTTGACCACGTCGGAGAAGATCTTCGCCCCGGCGGTCCGCATGCGCTTGATCTCCGCTTTGCCGTTGAGGATGTTGACGGCGAAGTCGTTGAGCATGCGGACCTCGACGCCTGCGGCAAGTCGCTCGAGCAGAATCTCGGTGAGATCGGCGGTCAGCTTGTCGTGTTCCCAGATGAAGAACTGGATGTTGATGGTGCTCTTCGCCGCGGCCAGATCGACCTTGAGCGCGTCGAACATGCGCTCGCCGTCGATCAGCAACTCCACGTCGTAGGCGGGCAGCGGGCTGGCGGCTTCGGTCCGGGTGATGAGCCGGATGACGTCGCCGTAGCCGCGCTCGTCGGTCCACTCGGCTATCTCCGCAGCGTCCGGGGCGTATCGGCTGCGAATCGGGTCCATCACCGGCGCGGCGAGCGAGAGTATCTCCTGCCGCCACGGGTTCTTCATGAGTCGCTTCTTCCAGTTGCGCCCGAAGAAGTAGTAGAAGGCGAGGCCGACCAGGGGGAATGCGATGAGCACGAGCAGCCACGCCAAGGTGGCGGTCGGCTCCTTGTCATCGGTTATTACGACGATCGACACCGCGGCCCAGTAGGCGAGCAGCGCAATCGTGATGATGGTCGGCCATGCCGTGACGAATCCCCAGCTCATGCATGGCTCCTCTGGGAGGCCCGAAACTGCGGCCTCGGTATGTCGGATGCTGCTACCAATATGCCCCAATAGAGATAATGCCGTGGTCTCGCGCCGAGTCCGCGCAGCTCTCGCCGCGAATCGGTCGCCAGCGCACCCGCGCGACACCGCCGCTGCGCCAGCCGCTGGTGGTTGGTATGATGGCGCCTGTATCCACATCTGCGGGGAGGGCGTCACGACTATGCACGAGATCCGCTGGCACGGTCGAGGCGGCCAAGGCGCCGTCACTTCGGCGAAGATCCTCGCCGATGCGGCGTTTCGCTCCGGCTTCGCTGGTGTGACCTCGCAGCCGAGCTTCGGCGCCGAGCGCCGTGGCGCGCCCATCACCGCATCGACCCGCCTCGCCGAGGAGCCCATCCGCGTGCTCAACCAGGTCACCGAGCCCGACATCGTGGTCGTCCTCGACGACACGCTCATTGGCGTAGGAAATGCCACGGCAGGCATGAAGCCGGGCGGGATGCTCATCGTCAACACCGTGAAGCCCGTTGCAGAGCTGGGCGTGAGCCGCGACGACATTCGCATCGTGACCAGCGACGTCACGGGCGCAGCGCAGGCCGTCGACCTGATCGTGGGCGGTCAGCCGATGGTCTCGACGGCCATCCTCGGCGCGATCGCCAGTGCGACGGGGCTCATCACGCTTCAGAGCGTGGAGGACGCCATCGGTCACGCGTTCTCGGGCAAGGCGGCACACAAGAACATCGAGGCGGCCAAGATCGCCTTCGAATGCACGAAGGCATAGGGGAGAGCCGATGAGCACGAGAGGCTGCGGAAGCGAGATCGCGATGTCGACGCCGAGCGTCGGCGAGGCGGGCAAGACCGGCAACTGGCGCAACCATCGACCCGTGATGGCCGCTGGCAGCTGCCTGGCGGTCAAGCAGAACAAGGTCACCTGCCAGATGTGCTGGGCATACTGCCCCGACGCATGCATCACCAAGGGTGTCGGGCCGGCCATCGACCTGGCGTACTGCAAGGGCTGCGGCATCTGCGCCGAGGTGTGCCCGGCCGGCGCCATCACGATGGTGCCCGAGGCAGAGCACGGCGTGTGTGCGGTCGATTCGCCCGCCGAATAGAGTCCACTGCCCGCTCGGAGAATCTCGCTTCGCTACGGTGTTTACGCCGTTGGCGGGTACAAAACGTGGGTAGGGCGCGCCATCGCAGTCTCGAACTCAGTACTCGCGTTCAGTGGGATGGAACGCCGCCCCTGCATAGGGCTTGAGTCTGTTGTGGAGGGAGCGACATGGATGGTCTCATCGTCATTCTGCAGGTGCTTGTGGTGCTTGGAAGCATCGTTATGGGCGTGCGGATGGGCGGCATGGGGCTGGGAGTATGGGGGGCGGTGGGGGTCGCCGTTCTCGTGTTCGTGTTCCGGCTCGCTCCCGGCGAGCCTCCCATCTCGGCCATACTCATCATCCTCGCCGTCATCACGGCGGCGGCGACGATGGAGGCCGCAGGCGGCATCGACTACCTGGTCACCATCGCCGCCAAGATCATCAGAAAGAACCCCAAGCAGGTCACGCTCATCGCGCCGCTGGTCAGCTACGCGTTCGTCGTGGGAGCCGGAACGGGCAACGTATTCTTCCCCCTGATTCCCGTCATCTACGAGGTGTCGCACAACGCGGGAATCCGACCCGAACGCCCCTTGGGAGTCTCGGTGATCGCGAGCGGGCTCGGCATCACGTCGAGCCCCGTCTCGGCGGCGATGGCGGCGATGATCGCGCTCACCGCATCGAAGGGCATCGGGCTCAACCAGATTCTTGCTATCACCGTGCCCTCGTCGATCATCGCGCTCGTCGTCGCGTCGATCGTGTCGATGCGACTCGGCAAGGACCTCAAGGACGATCCGGTCTACCAGCAGCGCATTGAGGCCGGTCTGGTGAAGGCGCCCAAGCCGCTGAGCGAGCGCGGGGTAGACGAGGTGCTGCCCGCGAGCGCCAAGCGCTCCGCACTCATCTTCCTCACAGGGGTCGTGTTCGTGGTGCTCATCGGGGCAGCGCCGTCGTTGGGCATCCTGCCCGAAGGCGCCGACATGACCATCGCCATCCAGCTCATCATGTGGACGTCTGCGCTCGTCATCTTGCTCACCGGGGGAACCAAGGCGAGTTCGGTCGTCAAGCAGCCGGTCTTCGCCGCCGGCATGGTGGCGCTGGTCGCCCTGTTCGGCATCGCGTGGCTCGCCAACACGTTCATCGCGGCCCACCTCGAGCAGATCGTGAGCGTCATGGGTAATGCCGTGGCTGCGGTCCCGCTCGCCTTCGCACTCGCGCTCTTCGCTGTCGCGGCGCTGACCACGAGCCAGTCGGCGACCACCAACACGGTCGTCCCGATGGGCTTGGCGATAGGCACCCTGGGTGTAGGCTCGATCGTGGCGATGTGGCAGGCTCTGGCCGGGGTGTTCTTCCTTCCGGCCAACGGCCCACAGCTGGCAGCCGTCGAGCTGGACCTGACCGGTTCGACCCGCATCGGCAAGTACGTTCTGAACCACTCGTTCATGATTCCGCTGCTCGTGTGTACCGTCGTTTCGGTGGGCGTGGGCATGTTGCTTGCGGCGGTGTTCGGGTTCAACGGCTAACCCCTAGGAGACAGCATGACTTCAGAGCAGATCGTCGCGTCGATCAAGGCCGCCATGCCCGAGGTGATGGACGAGCTCGCTGAACTCGTGACGCACCCGTCGTGTGCGTTTCCGGGCTTTCCCGCCGAGCCGGTCCACGCCGCGCGCGCGTCGGTGATGCAGATGCTCGCCAACGCCGGCCTCAAGACCCGCGAGTTGGATCTGGGAGCCGGGTATCCGGCAGTGTGGGGTGAGATTCCCGCGCCCGAGGGCGCGCCGACCGTCCTGATGTATGCGCACTATGACGTGCAGCCTGCGGCGATGGAGCAGGGCTGGAAGAGCGATCCGTTCGCGCCCGAGATGCGCGACGGGCGGCTCTTCGGCCGAGGGGCCTCCGACGATAAGAGTGGGGTGGCGATTCACGCGGCTACGCTGCGCGCGTTCGGTGGGAAGCCGCCCGTGGGCATCAAGCTGGTGATCGAGGGCGAGGAGGAGACCGTCTCCAACCTCGAGGCGTTCGTCGAGAAGAACCCCGACATGTTCAAAGCCGACGTGATGGTCATCGCCGACATGGGCAACATCGTGTGCGGTGAGCCGGCGCTGACGACTACCCTTCGCGGCCACGTTCAGTGCACCGTGGAGGTGCGCACACTCGACCACCCGCTGCATTCGGGAGTATTCGGGGGAGCAGCCCCGGATGCGTTCGTCGCCCTGATCCGTCTGCTCGACACGCTGTGGGATGCGGCTGGCAACACCGTCGTGCCGGGGCTGACCGCGTTTGAATGGCCGGGCGTGGAGTACCCCGAGAAGCTGTACCGGGAGATGGCTGGTATGCTCCCCGGCGTCGAGATCATCGGAAGCGGCTCGATCGCAAGCAAGCTGTGGAGCAAGCCGTACGTGAGCGTGCTCGGCATCGATGGGCCGCCGTCGGTCGCGGAGGCGGGTAACGTCCTCCTGCCGTCGGCCAAGGCCAAAGTCGCGCTCCGCATCGCCCCGGGTGCCGACCCTCACGCCGAACTCGCCGAACTCGAGTCGTACCTCATCGCGCACGCACCATGGGGCGTGCAGGTGGAAGTGCACGACATCAAGGCGTCCGACGCGTTCAAGGTGCCCGAAGGCGGTCCGGCCATGAAGGCGGCAGGTGTCGCGCTTGCCACCGCGTACGGCAAGACGCCCTCGGAGATGGGCGGCGGTGGGTCGATACCGCTCCTTGAGACGCTCGCCAAGGCGTCGCCCGGAGCTGAGTTCATCCTCTGGGGAGCAGAGGACGCACTTGCCAACATCCACGGCGCCAACGAGAGCGTTCATCCCGGCGAGATCGAGCGTATGGCGATAGCCCAGGCGCTGCTGCTCGTGGAGCTCGGCGGCGCATAAGCCCTGGGCGCAGCGGGCGGCCGCCGCGATTTGGCGTCCTATCCCGAGCCGCGCCTCGTTCCCTGCGCCGAAGGTCAGGTATGGTGGAGGGGATCAGACGCGCGCCGAGGAGGAGCCCCATGCCCACCACCACTGTCATGACCGGCAACGAGGCTGCGGCAACCGCCGCCAAGCTCGCACGCGTGCAGGTCATCGCCGCCTATCCCATCACGCCGCAGACCTCGGTCGTCGAGCAGCTCAGCGCGTGGGTCGAGTCCGGTGAGCTGCCGGCCGAGTTTGTCACCGTCGAGTCCGAACACTCTGCGCTCACGGTCTGCATCACCGCGTCCACGGTAGGCGCGCGCACGTTCACCGCCACCTCGGCCAACGGGCTCGCGTACATGACCGAGCAGGTCTGGTGGGCAGCGGGTGCGCGGCTCCCCATCGTGATGTGCATCGTGAACCGAGCCATGGCCGCCCCGTGGAACGTCCTCAACGACCAGCAGGACTCCATGAGCGTGCGCGACGCCGGCTGGATCCAGCTCTACTGCCGCAACAACCAGGAGATCCTCGACACCACCATCCAGGCGTACCGCATCGCCGAGCAGCTCCACGTGCCCGTGATGGTCTGCTACGACGGCTTCCTGCTCTCGCACACCGTCATGCCCGTCGAAGCCCCCACGGCCGAGCAGGTCGACTCGTTCCTGCCGCCGTTCACCAACCCGCTGACCGTGGTCGAGCCGGCAGACCCGCGCAATATCGGCCCCGTGGTGATGGCCGATCCGCGTGCGAACCGCGACGGCGTCTCCAGCCACGGTTACATGGAGATCCGCGCGCTGCACCACCAGGCGCTGCTCGCTGCGCTCGACACGATTCCTGCAACGGACGCGGAGTGGGCCGCGGTCACTGGCAGGTCGTGGGGCGGACTGACGTGGGAGCACCTGCTCGACGACGCCGACGTGGTCATCGTCGCGGCTGGTTCCCTCGCCACGCAGGCCACCCTGGCTGTTGAAGAGCTTCGCGCGTCGGGCGTTAAGGCGGGGGTTCTCGGCATTCGCGCCTACCGCCCCTTCCCGGTGGCTGCGCTGCGCGACAGGCTCGCCGGACGCAAGCTCGCGCTGGTGTTCGACAAGGCGCTCAGCTATGGCTACGAGGGTCCTATCTGCGCAGACCTGCGCGGCGCGCTCATGGGCACTGCTGATGCGCCGACCGTGTGGGGGGCCATCTGCGGCCTCGGGGGACGCGACATCTCGCCGAGCGACATCACCGAGGCGACGCAGCGAGCGCTCGCAGACCACGCTGATGGTGCGCGCGACCGCGCTGCCGACTGGATCAACCTGAAGCTGTAGGCCGAGGCTCCTAGCCGCAGCAGGACGGCGCGGTCTCGACGCGCGACCCGGTCGACTTCGAGCTCGCCGCCAGTGACTTCAGGGCACACGGGATGCGGAAGTACGTCACCTGCATCCCCTCGGGGTGTATCGGGCGCAGGCGGGGAGTGAGCATCAGCACGCCGTTGACGCCCGCGGCGCTCAGGGCCTGCAGCGTTTCATCGATGTGGGCGGGATCGCATGCGACGAGCGCCACCACGTTGTCCGGCTCGCAGCGCATCGCGCTGATCTCGGCAAGCGGGCGAACCTCCAACCCGGCGACGATGCGTCCGGCGTCTTGCGCGCGCTCCGAGAAGTAGGCGATCGGGCGCATGCCGAACTCGTCGGCCGGAAAGACGATCGGGAGCGCCTCAAGCATCGGCAGGCTTCCGACCACGATGAAGGGGCTCCGGTCGGACAGGCCGAGGAATGCCGCGAGCGCCGCATGCAGGGTCTCGATCTCGTAGCCCGCACCCGGCCGACCCTTGATCTCAACGTGGCTCAGGTCGCTTCGCACGCTCTCCTCGGTCACGCCGAGCTCTGCTGACATCTCACGGGAGGTGATACTGCGGGAGGGAGCCGCCTGAAGCAGCTCCTCGAGAAAGCAGTGGTAGCGCGCCAGGCGAAGCAGGGTGGTCTGGGATGCGATAGCGGGCTGGGACATCGTGGCCTCTCATCGTGCGCTTCAAGCAGCGGTGAAACCGTTCTGCTAACTGTACCCGTCGCCGAGCAGAACCGTCGCCCCGACCCCCGCCCGGCGCAGTTCGTTATGCCGGTAACGAACGCGGGTACTCACCAGACAGCAAACCGGGTGCACGGTTCCTGACCGTGGCCCTTCGCAACGGGGAGGTCTGGATGTCGAGGAATCGCAGCATTGCTCTGTTCGCCGCTTTAGCGGTGGCCGCCGTCTTCACGCTCGCCATTTCGGGGTGTTCGACTAGCAGCACGCCGATGGCCTCGGGCATGAAGATCGACCCGAACGCTCAGAACTGCGCCGCCTGTACCGAGGGCAAGGTGGCGGTGCCGAAGACGGGGATGGTTGAGACGGTCGACGGCAAGCAGGTCCTGAGAGTATCGATCAAGGACGGCACGTATCTCCCGAACCGTTTCACGGTCAAGTCCGGAATGCCCGTGATGGTGTCATTCACCGTCGAGGGAAAGCCCGCGACCGGGTGCGTATCCAAGCCCACCTTCAAGCAGCTGGCTAAGACCCTGACAGTGACCAGCGGTACGAAGAGCATCGATCTGGGCACACTCGAGCCCGGCACGTACGACTTCACCTGTGCGATGGGTCGTCCCGTGGGGCAAATCGTCGTGGAGTAGACGTCTGGCAGAGCGTCTTCACCGACGAATGACCAAGCAGACCGGCGCACACTCACCTCGCGCCGGTCTGCGGCTGTCTCGGCTGACAGCAGTGGCCAAGGTGGTTATGCTCATCTTCTTACGCCTAGCCCTGAGGAGAGCCTGCATGACCAAGCTCATCGACATTCCCGAGACCACGTACGTGCTGCCCGGCAACCGTGCCTGCGCCGGCTGCGGCATCGGTATCGGGCTCCGCGCCATCACGGCGGCGCTTCAAGGCCAGATGGTGATGGCGGTGCCCGCGAGCTGCCTCACGGTGCTGGGCGGTATGTATCCCACGGCCTCGGTGCAGGTGCCCTGGGTCAACGTGGCGTTCCCGTCGACCGCGGCCGCAGCTGCCGGTCTCGCGGCGGGGCTGCGCGCCACAGGGCGCGCTGACGAGATGACCGTGCTCGCGATGGCGGGCGATGGCGGCACCGGCGACATCGGGATCCAGGCGCTGTCGGGTGCGGCCGAGCGCAACGATGACTTCATCTACGTGTGCTACGACAACGAGGCGTACATGAACACCGGCACGCAGCGCTCGGGTGCCACGCCCACCGGCGCGCGCACCACGACCACGTGGGCGGGCAAGCGCGAGAACCCCAAGGACCTGCCCCGCATCATGGAGGCGCACGGTCTGGGCTATGTGGCGTCGACCTCAGCGGTGTTTCCCGACGACGTCTACGACAAGGTCGCCAAGGCCAGAACGCGCCACGGTCTGCGCTACATCCACATGAGCACGCCCTGCCCGAGCGGCTGGAACTTCGACCCGAAGGACACCGTCACCCTGGGCAAGCTGGCTGTCGACGCCGGGCTCGTCGTGCTCTATGAGATCGAAGACGGCGTGTTTCGTCTCACCGGCCGCAGCAAGTCGCTCGCGAAGGCCGGTCGCAAGGCCACTGTCGCCGACTACGTCGCGACCCAGGGCCGCTTCCGTGGTATGTCGCCCGAGACGATCGCCGAGGTCCAGGCGTGGGCGGACGCTCGCTGGAACGGCTACCTCGCGCGCGACGCAGCATCGGCCGCGTTGTAGCGCGGCCGATGCTGGCACTGCCCTCTGGATCCGCAGCCCTCCGCGCTACCTCCGGACGGTCAGGGTGACCATCCGCGAGGTGTCAGCGCCCACGACGGATCCGCCCAGGTAGCGAGCGCGAACCCTCACGGTGCCCACCGGAGGCTTGTAGCGGATCCTCGAGTACCCGCGTGCCAGCGTGCGCGTGGAGATGGCGATCCAACGGCCGTGCCCGTGATAGCGCTCGAAGATGACCCTACCCGCAGCGCTGCGCGGCGTCATGACCGCGGTCAGGGCGATGGTCGAACCACGCTTGATCCGGGTTCGAGAGGCCTTAAACGCGGTGTAGGCCTTCACGTTGATGCGTGCGCTTGTGGCCGACGCGAGCGACGCCGCATCGCCGCGATACGCGATTCGCAGCCTGACGTTGGCCTTCAGCGCGGGCAGAACCGCCGAGAACAGCCCGGTGCTGCCGTCCGTGGTCAGTTTGGCGGTCTTGAGCAGTCGCTCCGTGGAGGTACCGGCGAACGTGCCGTAGATGTCGACCCAGCCGTTCTGCTCGGCGCCGGTCACCTCGCCTTCGATCAGACCGCTCCTGCCATAAGTGACCGTGCGAGCAAGCACCGAGGCGCTGATCGTGGTGGCCGACTTCGTCTTAGACCCGGTGACCGCGTAGTCCACGAGCGCAGTCGCGTTTACCGAAGAGAACGTCGGCAGCGGACCGTTGGACCTGTCGAGTTCGGCTTCAGGAAGTGACGGCGTGAAACTCACGGTAAGGAGGTTGTTGACGGGCTCGGCGTTGAGCAGATCGACGACGGCGGCCACGCTCAGCCGGTCGGCGATGGGGTCGATGCTCGGCGTTGGCGCGCTTGGATCATCGGATTCGCCATCTGACGGCTCCGTGTTCTGGTTGGGACCCGCGCACGCCAGTGTCCCGGTCAGTGGCACACCGGCGGGGATGGTGACCCTGACGTCGACCGTGCGTGTTGCCGCTACGCCGTACTGGAGCAGCGAGACCCTCACGACGTTGACACCGGCGCGGAGCCCGCCGGGGACGGCGATGTCGACAACCCGGGCCGTGCGACGCGCGCTCGTCATGTCCGAGGAGAGGTTGACCGACACGATGTCGGCGTGAGATACGCCCTCTGCGTTGACCATCTGGAATGTGCCGACTATCTCGGCGACGTCGCCAGTCACGGCTTCGACGAGCGAGTAGCCGCTGTCGATGATGTTGGTTCGGGTGACGGTGTGCTGGCGAGTGCCGTCGTTGACGACCACCGTGGTCTTTGCCAGGGCGCTTCCCGGGAAACGCGCAGCATCGACGAGGCGTCCGCCGGCGACCGAGGATGCGAGCGGGGCGAGCCCGGCGAACTCCTCCGAGGACGTGTTGAGGATCGCGCGCGGGACGTAGACTGCGGTGTCGGCGACCTCGCCGGTGTCGACGTTTCTGGCATGGGCGGTGACGGGCGACTCGTCGGTCATCATGCCGACCTGGCCGAGAAGGCCCGCCGAACGGTCCTGGGTGATGGTGCCACGCAGGGCACCGGGCCGGCCCATCTTGTAGGGCGCGTAGGTGCTCGGCCACACGCCGTCGATCCAGGCGTTGGAGAGGTAGAGACTCGAAGCCCCGCCCCAGAATGCGGAATGTCCGAAGGCAAGCACCGACGAGCCGTTGGTGTAGGTGACGGTTCCGATTCCGCCGACCCACAGGTCACCGCGGGTCGCCAGAGCGGCGACCGAGGAGCCGGGCGCGAAATCGGTGGTGAAGCCGTCGCGCGAGGTACCGAGAGCGCTCTCGAGTGGCACTACCGTCAGGCCGGCCGACTGCATGCGCGTCGAGTACGACTTGAAGATGCTCGAGCGAGGGTCGATCCCACCCACGAACACCGAGGTGAGCGGCGCTGCGACAAGCGCGCCGCTCTTCGCGTCGGCCGAAAACGAGGCCGGGTCCTGCGTGAGGATCACGCGGTCCTTGATGCCCGACTCGGTCTGGACCGGTGACGACAGGCGCATCGGAACGGACAGGGGATAGTTGACCTCGAGCGCCATCATCGCTTCGATGGGCGTCGCAAGGCCGGTTCCGCCCTTCGTGAACATGTCGCCGTAGGACACGGCGCCGACGAGCGTGTCGACGCCGGCGTTGTCGACGTAGATGGGGCTACCGCTCATGCCCGAGGCGATGCCGCCGATTCTGTCTATCTTGGCTCCTGTGACCTCGAACAGGATGAGCGCACCCTGGCCGGAGTCGGTGACTGCGAGGACTTCGAGAGGCATCGTCTCGATGGTCGAACCGTGCAGCACGGTCTTCAGGTATCCCTGAACCGTTCCCGACGGGGATGCCTCGAGTTTGGTCTGCAAAGCGGCGAGCCCCATGGTTGGCTCAGGAGGGGCGGCGATGGCCGCGGCGGTTGAGAGTACGAAGAACACTGCTGCGATTGCGAGCATAGCCCACAGCCGATCGAACCTGGATCGGACCGGTGAGTCCACGAGATCCCCCCTCGGAAAGCACTGGCGCCTCATGCACCATGCACGTGGAGTGAATCACGTTTGCTTCTGCGTGGATAGAGCCGAAAACGGGCTGTTCGCACGAGGCCTGCACCGTCTGCCCACATCCGAACCACCGTGCGCCCATCCCGTGCCCACCGCCCCTGCATCCGGGTCCGCCAAGATGGGGTGGTCGGACAGTTGGCAGACTGAGTCGGCAGATTGATGGCAACGCGCGTCTCAGGGGACGTGCGGAGCCAGAGGGATCTTCTTCATGGTGAATGAGCCCGCCCACGTGGCGGGCTTATTCGCGTTCTGGGAAGAAACTGTAAGAGTCCACGGCGCGGACCAGGTTGGGACCGCGACAGCGAGAGGATGGCCCGCGATGGCCAGCGACACCGAAACAGCACTGCCGCCCTCACTGGGGTCCCTGGTCCCCTCGGGATCGAGGGTCATCGTCGTGGTTTCGAGCGGTCCGATGCCCGAGGTACCGACGAGCTACGCGGACATGCCGACGGCCGTGGGGTTGTCCCAAGGGGACGCGCTGGCCCGCCTGCAAGATGCGGGCCTTGCCGCACAGGTGTTCAACGACTACAGCGAAACGGTCGAACGGGGACGCGTGACGGGGCAGCTTCCTCCCAGCGGCAACAGCGTTCCGGTAGGGGCCGAAGTGGTGCTCATGGTGTCGAGCGGCGCTGCGGCTTCGCGCACCCTGGCCGTGCCGCTGCCATCGGTGGTGGGACTCCCTGAGGCCGAAGCCGTGGCCCGGCTGCGTACCGGCGGGCTCTCCCCGCAGGTCATCCGCGACTACCGCCCGGCGATTGCCGCAGGTCTGGTGGCCGAGCAGCTCCCCAACGACCTCTCGTTGGCCGAGCTTCCCCGCAAGCGCGTCTCGAGCGCGTGGATATGGGTCGTCATCGCGCTCGTGCTCATTGCGGGTCTCGGCGGCGCCTACTACTACTTCAACCGCCCGTCCATGGTTCCCAACGTCGTGGGGCTCACCCAGCTGCAGGCGCAAGACGCCATCAAGTCGGCAGGATTCTCGGTGGGCAGCGTGGGGACCACCCAGACCGTGAGCGCGGCCGAGATCGGCAACGTGGTCACTCAGACGCCCACGCCTGATACGACGACTCGCCGAGGAACCGCCGTCGACATCGTGGTGTCGGGCGGGCAGGCGCTGGTCGACGTGCCCAACGTGGTGGGTGCCAAGCAAGCTGACGCCGAGAAGGTGCTCAAGGACGCGGGATTCCAGCCCACGGCGAGCCAGGGCTTCAGCGCGACGATCACCAAGGGCCTCGTGATCTCGCAGACGCCGGTCACAGGGCAGAAGGTTCCGGTCGGTACCACGATCGGCATCACAGTGTCCCAGGGTCAGCAGAACGTCATCGTTCCCGGGCTTATGGGAGTTCAGCAGACCGTCGCGCTCGATGCGCTCAAGGCCGCGGGTCTGGCAGTGCAGGTAGAGAGCAACTACGACACGTCAACGCCGTCAGGGCAGGTTTCCGCGCAGCTGCCGATCGCCGGGGTCTCGGTGGCGCCGGGAACCATCATCGGGGTGCTCGTGTCTCGCGGCGCGCCACCCTCCGGCACGGCCGCTGTCGTGATCCCTGGAGTGGCCGGGCAGACCGTCGCCAAGGCGAAGACAGCGCTCAGTACCGCGGGGCTCTCGGCGGTCGTTGTCGAATGGAGCGGGAGCGGCCAGGTCAAGGACTCGGTCGTCGGTCAGATCGGTGGTCCCGGGACGACGGTGCCCAAGGGCTCGACGGTCATCGTCTTCATTTCCAACGGTTCCTGACGTGCTGCGCGAGGGCGCCGACGGGCGCGCTTCTTGACCGTGATGCGCTCCTGCAGGTACCATCGGCAGGCACTAGCGAGGCCAGGTAGCTCAGTTGGTAGAGCAGGGGACTGAAAATTCCCGTGTCGGCGGTTCAAGTCCGTCTCTGGCCACCATAGAAACTCGAAACGCCCTGGTCTCACAGACTGGGGCGTTTCTCTGTGTGAACTGCGGATTCAGTCCCCTGCTACGCCTTCGGCTCCGCCCCGCAACCGCGAGAGCGCCGGTTGCTCGTGCTCTACCAACTGGGTCTCCTGGGGGTATTCACGGGTCATATACGGGTCAACGGATGACATAAGTCCGGGCCAACAGATGGGAACCGCAGGACCCCAATCCGTCGACCTAGGTTAGTAGGCGGGAGGTGCGGAGCATGTCTACGGTGAATCTCTTGAATAGGGGCACCGTGGGTCATCAGACTGGAGATGTCAGCCCCTTACTGCATAATGCTGGGGACCGATAGTCCCAAGGTCAAACAGCACGGGTGTCCACGGCACGACGGCAAGCGCCCTAGATTTGCTGTAGTGTCGTCGGGTGGTGCGTCAGGTATCCTCGTGGTGATCGAGCGCAATAGGGGGGTCTTGTGCGGGAATCGTATTACCGACGTGTGCTGGCGCTGACGCCCGATGGGCTCGAGCAGTTCGTTCGCGACTGGGTTGGCTTGAAGGTCGGGAAGTACGCATCTTGCCACCGTTTTTCCGGCTCCGGTGACATGGGACGCGATGTGGTCGGTTTTCGTTCCTCTGAACGACACGACGGGTCGTGGGACAACTACCAGTGCAAACACTACGGGTCCTCGATCTCGGTCGGCGTTGGTGTTGTGGAGGTTGCGAAGACTCTGTACTACGCCCAGCAGGGGAACTTCACTGCTCCTGCGCAGTATTTGTTTGTTGCGCCGCGTGGCGTCAGTCGTAGGCTTGAGCAACTGATCTTCAGCCCTGCCACATTTCGGCAGACGGTGCTCGACGACTGGGATAAGTATTGCCGGCGCCAAATCAAGAGCAACCAAGACACTCTATTGACCGATGAGCTCATCGAGTTCATTGGGGGGTGGGATTTCTCCCGGGTTGGCGTCATCACGCTTGACGACATGATTGCCGATGACGATACGAGCGCGGTGCTCATGAAGTGGTTTGGGGCCGACGCTGGCGATGCGCCTAAGGGCAGTGTCCCTGACGAGGTGCAATCCATTGAGCTGCCATATGTTGCGCAACTTGTGGGCGCCTACGGCGAGCGTGACGAACGCGTCTATGCCACACACGCGGACCTGACCCAGGGCGGCCAGTATGCTGAGCATCTCGCACTCCAACGCGAGCGCTTCTACGATGCCGATGCGTTCAAGCGGTTTCATCGTGACAACACTGACCCGTCGATTGTTGAGACTGTAGAGGACGATGTGTTTCACGGTGTCGCGGACATCGCAACGGCGACGCACGATGATCGCCTATCCCGCGTGAATGCGATTCTTCAACAGGCTGCAGGGGTGGGCGTCTCAGGTATCCTTGCGACTCACATTCGGGTTTCCGTAAAACAGGGCCTATGCCACCACCTAGTGAACGGCGAACGTCTGTGGTGGTCCAAGTGAGCATGAACAGGTCCGCCGGTGAGTCAGAGGGGCGACTCTTCAACAGCACGCTCGAGACGTCCGTGAGGACGCTCACGGTCTTGGATGCCATGTCCGGGAGAACGTGCGACCTCACCTTGCTGACCTGGCTCGACTACCTTGTGGTTCACACGGGTGACGTCGGCGGTCCCGCGAGCCTGCATCCGCCTCTGCCCTACAGGACGGGAGAGCTTCTCGTCCGACGCCCAGCGATCGAGCGGGGACTTGTGATGCTGCGGCGGCTGCGCCTGGTGGACTTGGTCACCGATGCGGACGGCATGGGGTACTACGCGACAGAAGATGCATATTCGTTGATTCGGATGATGAGATCGACGTACGCAGGCGCACTGAGAAGCAGGGCGGCCTGGCTCGCGGAGTTCCACGCCGGAATGAGTCGTGAAGAGTTGGAGCAGTTGATGAGCGAGAAACTCGGCGCGTGGAGCACGGAGTTCTCCAGTGTCCGACAGGGCGGAGAAGCTCGTGCATAAACAGTCAATGACGTTTCGCCACCTAGCGTTCTCTGCGCCGGCATTGCAGCCGGCTGTCCTTGAGTTCGATGACGGACTGAACCTGTTCTGGGGAGCCTCAAACACCGGAAAGTCGTTCGCTCTTAAATCTTTCGATTTCATGCTGGGTGGCCAGAGGCTTCTTCCTGATATTGAAGAAAGCAGGGGCTACTCCAGAGTGTGGCTAGGCGTGACCATTGCGGAGCATGGCGACTTCACGATCTGTCGTGCAGCGGCAGCCGGACCGTACGAGATCTACGAGGGTCTGCATTTGGCCGAGCCTGAGGGCGTGAAGCCCCATCGGGTTGCGGCCAAATATGACAAGGACAAAGAGAGCCTTTCCAGCTTCCTGCTCGAGAAACTTGGCCTAGAGAGTCGCGTTGTTGCGAAGGACGCTTGGGGGACCAAGCAGGCAGTCACTTTGCGTGCCCTTGCACACCTTCTTCTGGTGGACGAGACCACCATTCAGGCCGAGAGATCACCCGTGTGGGGTGGGCAGAACGCCGAGAGGACGTTCGAGAATGGCGTCTTCCGCATGCTCGTCACTGGCTACGATGACTCCGCCTTGGCGAATGTGCCGCCAAGGGGCAAGACGCTGGCCGAGAAGACGCCCAAACTCGAGTTGCTCGACCAGATGATTGCCGACATCGATGGCGAGCTTGAGGGACAGCCGGATGCAGGAGCCTTGCATGAGCAGGATGCGAAGCTAACCGCACAGTTGGACGTGATTGAGAAGGAGTTCAGTCAGCTCAGGGCCTCGGGACAGCATCTCATCGAGGACAAGAGAGAAGTCATGGAGACACTCGCTTGGGCTGAGTCGCGGATCGATGAGATCCGCGTACACGCCGACAGGTTCCGTCAGTTGGACGGCGTCTACATGTCGGATCTTCAACGGCTAGAGGCGCTCGAGGAGGCGGGCTTCCTGTTGTCGAGCTTCGCTGAGCATGAGTGTCCATTGTGCGGCGCTCCGTTCGCGGCACAAGCGATCGAGATGCTGCCTAGTGACGTCTCGGCGGTCCGTAAGGCCGCCGTGGTTGAGATGAGCAAGATTGCCCAGATGCGGTCAGATCTCGGTCAAACGGTGGCGGATCTGGAATCCGAGCTGGCCGCACACCTCAGTGAGGTGCCAAGGCTCACCGAACGTCTCCGCGACGTCGAGCGCTCGATTGACTCGCAACTGCCTGCATCAGGGGATTACGAAGCGAAGTTCAGAGGGGTGATTGTTGCCAGAGATGGCGTACGTGGTCTTATGGGTGCTCATGAGCAACGAGCGAGACTCGTGCAGAGACGTGCCGAAGTGGATGCGATCAAGGTATCTACGAACAAGGACAAGCCCAGCATTGCGCTATCGAGAACCGTTGCACAGGATTTCGCAAACGTGGTGCTCGAGGTCTTGCAGGCGTGGGGGTTTCCGGCTCGAACGGTGTCTTTCGACGGAACAGTCTACGATGTTGAGATCGATGGGAAGCCGCGAATCAACAACGGCAAGGGTGTGCGTGCTGTGACCCACTCGGCATTCAAGGTGGCGCTCCTCATATACTGCCGTGAGAGAAATCTGCCGCACCCAGGGTTCTTGGTCCTAGACACACCTCTCTTGACCTATCGTGACCCAATCAAGAACCCCAAGTTTGGGGCGTTGGCGCTCGACGAGAAAGCACTCGCGGCCACACCAGTCCGACAAAAGTTCTTTGAGCATCTTCACGAGATCAGCGACCTTGGGCAGTTTGTGGTCTTTGAGAATGTAGATCCGCCGACTAACGTAGCGGACCTCGCGAGGGTGGAGGTCTTCTCTGGGCAGGATGAGGGGCGGAGGGGCTTCTTTCCGCCAAGGCCAAGCGATGAGTCGTTGGCATAGGGAAGTACGCTCCGCAGTGAATCAAGCGGGCCGGAACACGCCGGCAAGACAATCGGCGCGTCGTTGTCGGCTCTGCGTGCGGATTATTGTGAACTCTCAATCCCAATGTCGGTGGGTGCAGGTAGACCGACCTCGGAGGGTGCATCGCGTGTACGCTTTACGGGCTGACGCGATCGTGGAGACCAACTTGAGTAGGGGGACGGCGTGCCGGACATCCTGGGTGACTTCAAGGATTCGATCGACCTGATATTCGCAGGCAAGAGGGAGGCCGAGGCCCCGATAGACGGCCCCGGAATCGTAAACATCATGCTCTCCGGAAAGGCTGGCGTCGGGAAGAGCACTCTCGTGAACGCCATCTTCGGTGAGGAGTTGGCCGAAACTGGTGTCGGAGCGCCTCTAACTCAGCACATTCAGCTGTACGAGCAGGAGGGCACGCCGCTCCGCGTCTACGACGTTGAGGGTCTTGTGCTCAAGGCCGGAGACCAGAAGCGCATTCGCGCTGAGGTGAAGTCGCTTGTACGAGCAAGTCGGAAGACGCTGACCACCAGCGATGACATTCACTTGATGTGGTACTGCGTGCTATCCGAGGGGGCCAAGCTAGATCCCGCCGAGATTGATTTCATCAATGACCTAGCCGAGTCGCTTGACGTGATCCTCGTGCTGACGAAGTGTCTCGACGAGGGCGCAACGCGTGACCTCATGTCGCACATCGACATGAAGCGGCAGGAGGGGGCGCTGAAGATAAGGGCAATCGTCCCGGTTCTTGCGATGGACAAGGAAGTGCAGGGGCTGGGCGTGAAGGCGAAGTTCGGCCTGGAGGAACTCGCCGACCTGTCCTATGAGATGTTGCCCGACGCACAGAAGCGCTCATTTGCAGCTGCCCAGAAGCTGTCTGCAGCACTGCGAAAGAAGGCAGCGTACACGGTCATCGCCTTGGCCAGTGCGGCGGCGGCTGCTGTTGGAGCAATCCCGATAAAGATCTCCGACGCCGTCTTGCTTGGGCCGATCCAGCTCACCATGTTCACGGGAATCGCCCGCGTCTACGGCGTCGACTTCGGCGAGGATGACTTTGCGAGATTGGTCGGCGGCGCTGCACCAGGCGCTGCAGCTAAGGCTGGCAAGGCTGCAGCCGGTGCTGCCGGCAAGGCCGCTGCTCAGTTCTTCAAGAACATTCCCTATGCGGGACCGCTGATCGGCGGAGCGGTTGCAGCCAGCATCACGGCGGCACTCGGGACGGCATTCCAGATGGCTCTCGAAGGTCAGGTAAATGAGGCGAAGATCGACTGGGACAAGCTCGCTGCGGCCTTCAGCAAGGCGCTTGATGTAGCGCTCAAGATGAACGCCAAGGGCAAGCCGGAGGCGCAGCCGGCGTGACACCCGCGTGACAACGCTCTTCCTCTTGACGGCTTGACCTGCCGAACGACCCTACGACACCGTCGTAGCGAGGGAAGAATGAGGTTGTTCGCAGGACGCTGTTGGTCTGGCGCATTCGTCGGTGGTGGCCGGGAGCGAAGCGACCGGCACCCGCGAAGAGGGGTTTCTGAGTCTGAAATCCAGGATGGATTCTCAACCCCAATAGTAGATTTCTGAGCGCTGATTCCTGAGATCCGCGCCCCGTACCCCCTATAGGGCACCCACTCGAAGCTCGTCTCCACTACGGAGATGGGCTTCTTTGGCGTTCTGAGGCCCGCCTGCCCATCAGAAAGGAGGCTGATGCTGCAGTTCGATGTCCATCCACCGAGAAGGAGGTTCGGCAGCACGGCGTGCTTGAGGCGCGTCGTCCGTTCATTCAACCATCACGAAAGGAAAGACCATGTCTGAAGAATCGAACGTCGTCGAGTACAAGCTCGACACGATCACACGCAGCGTCCGGTTCGTTGCCGGCGTCTGGCCGAAGACGGTCACTCGGGTGAGCCTCGGCGTAGCACTCGCACTTGAGGACAGCGCGACCGATCCTGCGGGCGAACTCCTTGGCCTAAAGCTCAATCAGGGCGCCAAGGCACTCGCGTCCACGCTGGGGTCAATCACCTCGTCCGTGCGCAATGGCGTGCGGTCCAGGACCGAGCAGCTGAATGCGACCGATGGGGCGCTCTCGAAGGTATCTGCGTTCGGGAATGCTCTTGAGTTCGTTGTCCAAGCGGCAACCGAGGCGAGGGGTGCATGGGCTGCTGCCGGCTACGTACCGGTCCAAGTTGAGGGTCAGCCTGCCGACGATGGCGAGCTCCCCGCGCTCACCTCTGATGGCTCCATCACCTCACAGTCCGTTGATCCCGTCACCGAATCCGAAGGAGTACTCTCATGATTCACTGGCCCATCCTGTTCGGGCACCACGCTGCAAAAGGCGCAGTCGTCGCCCACGTTGCTCGCAAGGGCTGCTGCGCTGCGGGACACGCCGTTGGCCATGCAGCTACCGGTCACGTTGCTGGTCACGCTGCTGCCGGTCATGCGGCTGTTGCTGGTGCGTCCACTGTCGCCAAGACCGCTGCTGTGACTAGAGTTGCCGCGCACGGTGCGGTTGCACGGCATATCGCTTCTGGCGCCATCGTTGCCAAGGGCGCTGCTGCTCATGCGGCCACCACTCACGCCGCTGCTGTGCCTGTCATCGCGACGGGTGCCAAGGCTGCTGCTACCACGGCTGGAGTGGCTGCAACGCTGCCTCTCTAGTACGTCTCACACGCTCTGTCAGCCAATCTGACGGGTGCTATCACCACCGATGCCGTACGGGAAACCGTGCGGCTTCTTCTGTCTCTAGGGCTGTTTCTAGGGAAACCCCTGAGCCCTTCAATGGCTCGGGGGTTTCTTGCCCTTCCCACACTGAAGGAGGAAATCATGACTCCCGCTGAAGTGCGCACCATGCCCGACCACGAGATTGTGGAGCTTCTGGTCTCGCTCAAGCCGTCGGATCCGAGTGTCGCCTGGTTGGCGTCGATCATCGCCGATCCGACGAAGTTGGCTGGCGTAAACGAACTGTCCCGCAGGTATGCGGTCAACCGGGATGGACGCCACGCCCTACCTCGGGCAAAGGCCGCGACCAGTATCTGGATCGACGGCTCCAAGTTCAAAGCGCTGATGTGGCGGAATCGCGTCCCGCTTTGTGAGATCGGCCCAGCAATCGGCAAGAGCGAGGGGTTCGGGAGTGTCATTGCTCACAGGGGACGCATCTCCTACTGGTCAGCCGATGCGATCGCTACCGAACTGCTCGGTTGCCACGTAGACGATTTCATTGCCCAGGTCGCCGCTCCCATCGAGCTCGAGCGCCTCGATCTCGTCTGATCGCCCTTCTCGGTTCTAACGACGCCTGTTTCGACCTGTTCGCTTTCAAGTCGGTCAGCGCAAGGACGTCCTTTGCGAATCCGGTTGCTATATAGCTATCTGAAGATCTTCAACCGGTTTCGCGAGTCCGCTGCGCTGTACCGCTTGGGACCGATGTTGATCGACTCGGTATCTCGATTCATTCAGAGCACCGGGTCAAGTCATCGGTCCTTCTGGACAGGTCTTCTGTCAGGCGTCGTGTTCTATCCGCTGGGCGTCACGGGATTCTCCGTGGCGCCCGTTTTTGTATCTGGGGGTGGTTTGGTTGTTTGAGTCCGTATTGTTCGGTGATTTCGCCGAACGCTGGATCACGCAGGTGGCGCCGTTGAGGCTGAAAGCCACAGCTGTCACCGAGTACGAGTCACTGCTTCGCCTACACCTGCTGCCTTCCTTTGCCGGGCGTCCTGTCTCCGAGATCTCTGCTGATGAGATCCAGGGATACATGGCCCGCAAGGTGGAAAGCGGGTTCTCTCCGCGATCTGTTCGGAATCACTTGGCAGTTCTCCGTGCCGTGCTGAAGACGGCTGTTGCCTTCGATCTCGTCGATACCAACGTGGCGATGAAGGTCACGGCTCCGAGGCATTTCCGCAAGGAGCAGCGATTCCTGACTCCCGCCGAGATGAAGGCGGTTCTGGACGCCTGTCCTCGCGCTTGGTCGTTGCTTCTGGCTCTGCCGATGTATGCGGCTGCCCGCAAGGGTGAATGTCTGGCTCTTCGGTGGTCGTCGGTCTCGATCGATCGGCGCCAGATCGCCTTTGTCCGCTCCATGAGGGGCGCGGTTGAACACACCGTGAAGTCTTCGGCGAGCCACGCGTCGGTGGTCATGGCCGAGGAACTCGTTCCCCTCTTCCTCGAGCGTCGGGAGAGGGTCGCGGATCCCATCAACGGTCTGGTGTTCAGCCGCTCAGAGAAACCGCTTGATGACGGCACTCCGAACCGGGTGCTCACGAAGGCTTGTCTGAAGGCTGGTATCGAGCCGTGCACCTTCCACCAACTGCGCCACTCGAGCATCGCGGCATTGATTGCCACGAATGCGCATCCACTGGTGGTGAGCAGGTTCGCTCGACATGCATCGGTAGAGACGACGATGGATTTGTACGGGCACCTGCTATCGCCGGCTGGCGGTGATGCCGTGGCCGACCTGTCGCAACTGATCTCAGGTTCATAGAACAAACGAGACGGCCGGCCTCCTGAGGGTTAGGAGCGAGACCGGCCACCAGCAGCATCATCGCAACACTACCTAACCAGAATCTAAATCCGCAGTTCAGAGGGCTCGGTCTCCAGTCGGAGGCCGGGCCTTCTGGCGTCCGAAAGGAGAGTTGCCGTGACTACATACACCATCGAGCAGTTCGATACGGTCGAGCTGGTAGCACTTGTGCTCGGGATGCGCCCGACAGACCAGGGCGTCATTCGTCTTGCCGCTACGATGAGCGAGGGCTGGTTGTCCGGTCTGCCACTTACAGAGGTCGCCCGAGAGGGTTGCGGCGTCGGCGATCGTCGCTTGGCTCGTCTTGAGGCATCAATAGAGCTTGGTCGCAGGAGTCTTCACGCTCGTGCAGCACGTCGCGGTCGCGTCATCAGCACGCCAGAGGATGTCGCCGAGGTGATGCGTCCGCTATGCGTCGGTATCGATCAAGAGCGTTTCTGGGCACTCGCTCTGAACACGAAGAACATGCTTCTGAGAGTCATCCCCGTCTCGAGCGGATCGATCAACGCCTCAATCGTCAGTCCGTCGATCCTATTTCGGGATGCAATCCAGAATGGTGCGGCCAGTGTAATCGCCTGTCATTTTCATCCATCTGGCGATCCAACGCCGAGTTCTTGCGATATTCAGCTGACCCGCCGTCTCGTGAAGGCCGGCGACGTTCTCGGCATCGAGGTTCTCGATCACGTCGTAATCGGGGGTGATGAGCACGCATCGCTTCGGGATCTGGGTCTGATGTAGACGCTCTTGCAACAAATGGATTCTGGTCGTTCTTGGAGCGCTGCGTCGCGTCTGCATTTCCTCCGGGCATGGGAGGCGCAGCACGAACCTGAAGACGCATCAGGGTCGTTGCCGATGTCCATCAAGCGGAATGCCCGTGACTATCGGAGAAGGTCTACTATCAGTTTATGTAGCTTATGACCTTGGGGAGCCATCATGCGACTACTGAAGCGACTCACTGCGCTCAGTCTTCTTGCTCTGTCGTTCATTCTTGGGGGCGCTTCACTTGCTCTGGCCTCGACTCCTGTCGGAGGCATTCTCACCACTGACACCACGTGGACGACTGCTCAGTCGCCCTACATCCTCGGTTCTGATGTTCAGGTTGCTGAGGGTTGCACGCTGACCGTCGAGCCGGGCGTGCATGTCGTTGGCGAAGGCAGATCTATTCGGGTTTGGGGCGGGCTAGCGGCGATCGGTCGGGCCGATTCTCGAATCGCATTCGACCAAACGACCATCAAGTTTGAGTACCTCAGTGCTGCACCGGTCCAGGCCCGCGTGGAAATGCGCTTCTGTATGGTCACGGGCGGTGCTTTTCTTCCTGGACCGTACGCTGGAAACGTCAACTTAAGTGACTCCCGAATCATGGATGTTGCGCCCAATACAGTCATGATGATCAACAATCCCAGCAGCGATTGCTATATAGAGCGAAACATCTTTCGCGGGACGCCGGAGTGGTCTCTCTCCGTATTTGCGGGGCAGAGCGTCTACTTTCGCGACAACGTGTTCTACGGGTCGTACGGCTGGGCGGTAGGTCGATGGCCTACCAGCGAGTTCTCGACCGTGGAGCTGACGGGGAATACTCTCTATCCGCCTATCGCAGGTTCCGGCCTGGTCCGTCTCACGCTGGGGGACGCAGCGGCGACGATTGACGCACGCGGCAACTACTGGCCGACAACGGACATCGTGGCGATCCCCGGATATATCTTCGACAGGACCGACGATCTGGGATGCCCTAGCTTCATTCCGTATCTTCCAGTGCTAAACGGTCCGTCATCTGGCAGTCCGCACTTCGACTTGGAGGCTCCCGCACTAGTTTTCGCAGGACTGCCTTCGTCCGGAATCACCTCCGTGCCAGTGTCGCCTAGCGTCGCATGTGCTGATACCGATCTAGAGGCGTTCGAGTTTTCAGTAGATGGAGTGCCGGGTTCCATCGGAGTGGGGGCTGAGGGCATCCACACTGTGTCGGCAACTGCTATGGACACATCGGGCAACCGGGTGTCAGCGACGCATCAGTTCAGAATCGATAAGACGCAGCCGATGACCGCCTCGGATGCTGGAGCTGCCTACCACGGTGCCGCCGTGATCAGGCTGACCGCTATGGACGCAGCGTCCGGTGTAGCCGCGACGTACTACAAGCTCGACGGCGTACAGAGCGCCGGCACGTCGATCTCGACTTCGGCCATCGGCTCTCACACGCTCGAGTTCTGGTCGGTGGACGCCGCCGGCAACGTGGAGTCACACAAGACCGTGAGCTTCACGATCCTGAGACCGGTTGTAGCGAAGACGAAGGTGAGCCTGGGCACACCTGTGGCCCCCAAGACGATGATGCGGACGAAATACTACACCGTCTATGGCCTCCTGAAGCCGAGACATGCGGCTCGCACCTACCCGGTGCGCATCTACAAGTATCGCTACGTCTCGGGCCACTGGAGGAGCTACGGCTATGTGAACGCCAAAGCGTCCAACTACTTCAGCTACACGAAGTACTCGGTGAAGATGAGGCTTGCCTACAAGGGGAAGTGGCGGCTCAGGGCCTATGCACCTGCCGACAGCAAGCACCTTGCGCGTTGGTCGAGCGCTTACGACTACGTGACAGTGAAATAGCACTGAGTTTCGGATATCGGGGGCGCCAGTGATTCGTGGACTGGCCGGAATGAGGGGGCATTATTGTGCGTCGATTTAGGCTCTTGCTTATGGGTGCTCTTCTTGTAGCTGTTGTGTTCTCAGGCGTAACCGGTGCGGTTGCCGCAGTCGACGAGATTCCTGGTGAGTGGGCCCATCTCTACGAGTGGGCGCCGGTCACCCTCGATGCGGACAACGACAGCGCCAACGATGCGGTCTTCAAAGTGGTTCTCAAGCCTGGCGACAAGATCTATGCGTTTTCTCTGTATGGGAATCTAGGATTTGATCTGTTCGCTCCCGATGCGTACAGCGTTGACTCCAATACTCCCTTGGACGCTCACGACACCGATTCAGATGGCTTCCGAATGCTCACCTACACGGCCCCGTACTCCGGCACATATTATGTCGATGCTTGGGCACCAGGCGGATCGGGTGTCATCGATGACAGTGTTCTCGTCTCATGGGTTCCGTATACGGCCCTGACACTCAACGGCTCATCTAGCCAAGCGGTCAACTACGCACAACGTGCTGGCGTCTCCTGCACTCTTCGTGACGGAGAAGGTGTGGCATCCGAACTCGCACTACCAGTGGATGTATACAGGTCAGTCAACGGGGGTGCGTGGAGTCGCCGGGCGACCCTCGCAGGAACGAGCAATCCGGCTAAGTCATATGCCGAACCGATCACCGTGCGTACGGCTTTCAAGATGGTCATTGCCGAGGGGGACTTGTTTCAAGGCAGCACAAGCCAAGTGAAGACGGTGATTCCAAAGACGTACCTGGCAAACCCGGTCGCGCCGACGTCGATGTCGAAGGCGAGGTCCTACACGGTGTACGGGACGCTGAAGCCACGTCACACCGCAGGCTCGTATCCGGTGCGCATCTACAAGTACCGATATGTCTCCGGCAAGTGGAGGAGCTACGGTTTCTCGAACGCCAAGGCGTACAACAGCTCCAGCTTCACGAAGTACGCTCGCTCGATTCGGCTGCCATATGCAGGCAAGTGGAGACTTCGTGCATACTCACCCGCTGACAGCGGACATGCTGCGACCTGGTCGAGCGGGTACGACTACGTGACGGTGAAGTAGTACCGGTCGGCTGGTATCCATGAGGCGGTCATCCCTGATCTAGGGGTGGCCGTTTCTCCGTTTCACATGCACTGGAACGGGTCGTCATGTTCGGGTGGCGGCCCGTTCTGCTTGCTTGGTATGGAGGGCTATCCTGACAGAGGGAGGGTTGCCAGCTGATTTCCAACGCCCGTATGCCGGAGATGTGTTACACAGTCTGTTGATGCGCTGTTAGTGATGCGGCTGGGGCCGGTTGACGCTTGAGCGCGATTGACCCTTGTTGTCGAGAACGCCGGGCCAAACGCAAGGCGGGGGGATGCAGTGAAGAGAACCTACTTCGGAAATGGTCAGCTGATATCGAGGGACGGGCCAGGGATTCCCTTCGGCCAAGAGCCCTTCTACAAACAAGCAGTCCGGCTACTGGCTAGTGATTCAGCTGACAACGCGTATGAGGCGAAGAGAATATTCTGGCAGCTGGACTTCTACAAAGACAGCTATTCTCTCGAGCAACAGGCCAGCAAGAAGTCGGAGGAACTACAGGAGCGCGACTATCAGCTCGGTCTGGAACTGTTGGAAAGAGGTGAGTACGAGAAGCTCGAGGCGTTGATCAACGCTCGACGCTACCAAGACGTCAGAATCAGCAAGCTGCGGAGCGAACTCGACTGTGTTCGCGCTCTCGAAGCCGAGACGACGTTCGTCGACGAGCTGACCGTTGACGAGACTGATCCTGCGACGACCCCATACACGGTTCCCGTGGACGCTACTCGCTGGCGGGCCTTTTGGGCTCAGCGTAGGACCCCAATGAGTTCGGTAGGTCGGATCGTGGGGCTCCCATCTCATTGGGCCATGGCTGTCGGGAAGAAGGGCGCGGTGTCGTCTCCTGCGCTGGAGAAGATCGCCGTTGAGTTGGGCGAGGATCCCGACGACACTATCTGGGAAATCACCACAGATGAGAATCGGGAACGCTTGGCTCGCATGCGCTAGACCGATTGCCGGACAGAATCTTGCTCGACAAGTCATCACACGCGAGGGTAGTGGGGCGATCACTAACAAGCGCATAGCGGACGGCGCGAGGCAGAGTTGACCTGTGTGGCATGGGCCGCCGCTCATGCGCACCACGTTAGACACACGAGACAGGGAGTTAGCGGAGATGTTGAGGAACTTTGAGGTGATTCGCGAGCTCAAATCACAATACGGAATCGAAATCCGGAGCTCTCAGCAACTCAACAAGATTCTTGAAAGCATGGGAATAGTCGAAAACGTCGGGGGAGATTGGTGGCAGACCGATCTTGGAATGCAGTTTTCACCCTATTCATCAAGGACTTTGCGGGCCAATGAATGGCTTGAGGGCATTGTTGACTACATTGCGAAGAATCTTAGGTGACTCCATCGATTTGGCGTCTAGCAGAGATTTCAAGTCGGCTTCTCTAGCTCGGACACATTGAAGAGCCTTGCACGCAGAGCTATCCGAGTATCCGCACGTTGTGAGCATTCGTTCTCAAGGCGGTCATCCCTGATCTAGAGGGTGGCCGCTTCTTCGCTACCGCAGTGGATAGGGTACGAGCTCGTATCGGAGCCGGCGGCAGGGATGTCGGCCACCAGCAGCCCGCTGGCTATCAGATCGATCAAGGTGATCGCAAAGCGTCGGCTCTCTTCGAGAGTCAGGTCGCATCCTCGTTCGGCCATGGCTGCTTGCAGTGCTTCGCCAACGACATGAGTCTTGGGCGGGTTCTCGGAATCAGCGCTCATTCCATCTCCTTGATCGGCGGTGGTTCATGCATGCCGATTCTAGATGGATGGTCCTTGTCGCTCTGCGTGTTGATGGGGGCTTGGGCCGGGCAGAGGCCCACGGGGTTGGCGGCGCATCTACTCGGGTGACGGTGTCCCCTGGATCAGGTCGTTCGTATCGACTTCGAGTGCTCGTGCGAGCTTCAACAGCGTCTCGAGTGTCGGGTTAATGTAGCCACGCTCCAGCTCGGACGGCATGTTCTTGTCGAGGCCAGCGAGTTCGGCGAGCTTGTGCTGCGACAGACAGCGTTTGATCCGGAGCGCCCGAAGTCGCCGACCAAACTCAATGGTCGTGTCTGTCTGCGTCTTCTCCCGCCGCTTCTCGTTCATTGACCGAGTACACGCTGACCGAGCACTCGGTTCTACCTAACATGTTAGGTATGCTGCTCATAAGAGACTCAAGTGGCCGCCACGGTCACTGATTCATGGGGGGGAATCCACATGTATTTCGCATGCGTCGGCCTCCCGGCGCTGCTGATTGCCGGCGCCTTTGTTGTCTGGGCGATCCAGAAGGCACTAGGCAAGAACGACAGTCCGTTCTGGTGATTTGCGTCGAGAGGAGTGCTTGGGTTGAGTGGAGCCACGGAGTTTCCGAGATACGGAGTGATGAAGTACGAGAAGAAGCTGTTCGGGGGTTGGAAGCGAGAGGTCATTGCTTCGGGCGGCGATTTCGTTCGTCTTCTTAACGGTGCGGTTGAGTGGCTTTCCACGGAGTCGTCTGCGTTGGAGGTGCCCCTGAAGATGTTCGAGCTGCGATCGGCGTCGGGCGAGGGGAATGACATACTCTCCATCGCGCCGTTCGCCCGGGTTCCGATTCTTGAGATGGTCGGTGAGTCCAACCCTGACCCGCTGTGGGTGGTCCATTCCGGTGGCGGTCTCATAGTCGTGTACGTCCAATCTGCTTGGCACAAAGGGAATCCGAACAGAATGTTGGACTGGGCACGACAGGTGAGTGATCCTCAGATGATTCTGCCGTCACGACAAGAGGTTCGGAAGATCTGGCCAGACGACGCCGCAGGTCCAGTGACCTTCTTCCCGCGAGGCCAGGGTGGCGTCGTGGTGGGGTTTTGCAGGGGTGATGGATTCAACTTTGGAGCAGTCCGGTAAGCGCAACTTGTTGGCAGGCCCTCATGACTCTGAACGCGCCAGTCGCGCACCGTCATGGGCCGATGCGTTCACGAGGACGCGCTGCATCAGGGCGTTGAACCGGTTGTCCAGGGTCGTCGCGTACCTGCCAGCCGCCAGACTCGCTTCAAGGCCATACCGCAGCCCGCTCACCGGATGGACTTTGGGTCTCGTGATTCCGTCGCGTGCGATCAATGCGCTCAGCCGTTGTCGCAGCAGTGTGACGATGGCGAGTTCGGCGATTGTCTCCTCGAGCTGCTGTTCAGAGAGCCATTGCCTGCAGGAGACGAATGTGCGGCGGGCGTCCTCGATGTAGGCGTCGTGTATGGCGCGTTCAGCTGGACAGTGCTCGCCGGGCACACATGCGCCTGCTAGTTCGTCATCCTTGAGCACAGCACACACGCTGCTGAATGGACAGCGCTCCGAGCCTCGCGAAGTTAAGACGTCCTCGGTGAACAGCGCATGCTTTGTGGCATTCAGCGCACTCAGCCTGTAGCCGTGGGGGCTTCTGGGTCTTCCCATCAGTGCATCCGTTCCGTATTCGGGTTCGAGATTCCTCTCGCGCCGCTTCGCGGAACTATCCGTAGAGGCGTTGCGCCACATACAGCATCGTGGCGTACAGCCCGGCAGCGGCGACGCCCATCGCTATCACTTCGAGCACGAGCCGTCGGATGCTGACTCCCACGAGCGTCATCGCGAGCATACGGTCGAGCTCAAACGCATACTGGCGATCGATTTCTTCTCTATCGGCGGGGTCGATCTTCGTCATGTTAGTAACCTCCGCGAGGTGTCGATTCTGTTGGTGCAGTCGTGCCGTCAAGAGGAAGGTGCCTCCAAGTCCGCGTGTTGACCTGACCGTCTTTCCTTCTGACGGCTTGGCCTTTCAGCCTGTAGGAGCGATCACATTCAACTTTCAGACGCCGGAAACCCCGGAATGGGCTCGCCGCGCTCGCCAGTCGCTATCCCTGCGGGACACCGACGACCCTCATCGGCGAATCGATCATCAACGTGCTGCACACCGTGTTCGACATGGCTCGAATGCTCATTCTCGAGTTGTGGCACAACACCGCCCTGTCTCGGATGAACAACGAGCTACCGGCTCTCTCGAACCGACGGCCCCAGGTGCAGCTTTACGCCTCACTCGTTGTCCGCTGCCTTTCGGCACTGCGACGGCGGCCCCCGAAGGGGTTTGATCTGGGAGTGGATCTAGCGGGTGGGATCGTGGTCATGGCTGCCGCTTGTCGTAACGGTAAATAGCGCACGCAGGCAATGACCTTCTGACGGCCTATCCGAATACGAGTCCCCAGCGGTTGTGTGAGAGCGCCGCCACATGATTCCTCGCGGGAGGGCTTTGTTCGCGAGCCGGTACTCGCAGGGCGTGGTCGACGATCGCCTCGTGTTCGTCATGCCCAGATGCTGCCCGGGAAGGTTGGAAGTGCTGGACCTAGTATCCGTATCGCGCCCTCTCCTCGTCCGTCATCAGGCCAACGCCAAGACCGACTCGCCTGCGTTCCTCTTTGGTCATGAACCGAGCTGCGGGTGCGTAGCACTCTCGCCGCTCCTCATCGGACATGGTCCTTGTCGTGATCGGTCCGCTCTTGGAGGGTTTCGGCCTCTTGAAGTCGCTGCGAGAAGCCTTCACCACGCGATCCACGACGGGGCGTCCATCATGGTCGTAGACGACATTGTGCTGTTCGTCTCTCTTGAGTATCGACTGTTTTGATCTGGCCATCGAGGTCTCTCCGTAGTAGTTGTCCCTACGTATATAGTACCGCGTTTTCGGCTCTACTTACGTACGAAAATACGTCTTGACCTGCGGAGATGCTCGTCACGTTGTGCCACTATCAGCCACCTTGTGTCACCTTGTCCCACCTTGTCCTGCGGGTCTGTTGAGGTCCGCTTGTGAGGTCTGCGGTGAGCGGCAGTGCGCGAGCGACTTGTCGTGCGACCTACACCCTGCCGGCGTCAGGAATACCTCTTCTCCAGAGGTTGCGCCGGCGTGGACACGTACTACAGCAACGTCGCAGCGGGGTGAAGCGGAGGTCTTTGGTGGCAGGGTAGACCACAGTTCCTGGGTTATCGGAGGCTCGCCCCACAGGGCGGGCCTTCTTCTATTGAGAGGAAGAATCATGAGCGTGAAGCGAGAGACTGACGGTCGGGGACGCGTGCGCTATCGCGTGTACGTGTACGACGCGGCTCGCAAGAAGAATGTATACATCTCCACATCCGATCGGCTGAGAGATGCCGAGGAGGCCGAATCCGAGGCCAAGCGTCGCCTTCGGCTCGGGGAGCCCGCAAAGCCCGCCCCGGCACGAGAGGAGATCACCTTCGACTCGCTCGGGAAGCGGTGGCACAAGGGATTGGTGTCGGTTCGTCCCAGCACGAGGAAGGACTACGACAAGGCGCTCCGAAGGCTGAAGCCCCCTTGTCGGCGGCAGACTCATTTCCTCGATCACCAGGCGGCACATCGACGACATGATCGGTGAGCTATCCGAGCACTACGCCCCCTCCACCGTTCGCAAGACCGTCGTAGTCTTCAAGATGGTGATGCGCATGGGCGTCGACCACGGGAACTTGGACAAGCTGCCTTTGGGAGGGACGAAGTTGGCGCTGCCGAAGATGAGGAGGCGGGTGTTCGAGCCGCTGTCCGCCGAGCAGGTCAAGCTCCTCATCGACTGCACGCCGGAGTATTGGCAGCCGTTCGTGCGACTCCTCCTCACGTCGGGTTTGAGGCGAGCGGAAGCATGGGGAGTTCGTGTCCAGGATCTGGATCTCAAGAGGGGAGTGATCCACATTCGCGGGCAGCTCATCAACGGCAGACTGGTCGATTTGAAGACCGACGCCGCCTACCGGGACGTGCCGCTTCCGCGTCAGACGTTAGATGCGCTGAGGACCCATATCTCCACCCTGCCGGCTTCAGAACTGGAACTGATGTTCCCGACCCCAGAAGGCAAGCCCGTGATCGCATCGAACTGGTACGCGAGAGTGTGGATCCCGACGCGCAACGCTGCCGGACTGCCGCACTTCCGTCTTCATGATTGCCGTCATCACGTAGCCAGCGTGTACCTCGGCCAAGGCAGGAGCATCACGTACGTCCAGCGGCTGCTCGGTCACAGCAATCCGAGCACCCTGCTGTCGATCTACTCGTGGGTGACCAAGGGCGAAGCCGACGTCGCAACGACCGAGTTCGAGAAGTGGCTAGGCGAGGAGGAGGCTGCCTTGTACGGGCATCTTGGTGCGGCGGCGTAGCACCGGCGGGTCATGGGTGCATGCTTCGAGCCTGTGGCCAGCAAATACACGGGGATACGGCATCCCTGTGTCGTACACTCGGCTCTGGTGTCCGCCCGCATCTTGGTGATTCGACTGGAAGGCTATACCATGCGGTAGGTGCTCCGGGGGGAGCAACGTGTCGAGGACAACTCTACAGGGGGGAACACAATGCTGAGGGAGTTCCGCAAGCTCTACAAGGATCGCCATGGGGATCTCACTGGGTTCGAGAGCATCGGCCCGTTCGTGGAGCTGTTGCAGGAGACCGGAGTCTACGCTCACTTCAAGACCATCACCGAAGGCGCCACTGAGCCAGTGTGCACAATCGACGGCGAGCAGAAGCTCATGTTCTGTGCGAACAACTACCTCAGTCTCTCCGAGCATGAAGATGTGAAGCAGGCGGCCAAGGACGCCATCGACAAGTACGGCCTGGGGCCGGGCGGCTCTCGTGTCATCTCCGGGAACATCGATATCATCGAAGAACTCGAAGCAAGTATTGCCGAGTTGACCGGTACCGAAGACTGCCTGACATTCCCGACAGGTTACATGGTGAACGTCTCGATTCTCCAGGCGCTGGTTGAGCCGTTCTTCCTTGGGATGCCTGTGAAGAAGGCTTCCGGTGCGCTCTTCCTTGACGAGTTCAATCACGGGTCAATCGTCGACGGTTGTTGTCTGACGAACGCACCGGTCTACTACTACAAGCACAACGATCTCGCGGCGCTCGATGAGAAACTCGCCGCATGCGACGCACCCAACAAGCTCATCGTGACGGAGGGCGTCTACAGCCTCGAGGGTACTATCGCTGACATCCCTGCATACATCGCACTCGCCAAGAAGCACGGGGCGTGGCTCATGGTCGATGACGCTCACGGAATCGGTGTCGTCGGCGAACGGGGAGGTGGCGTGGGCGAGCACTTCGGCTGTGCGGACGGCATCGACATCCTGATGGGCTGCATGGACAAGGCGCTCGGTGGAACTGGTGGCTACATCTGCGGCAAGAAGCCGCTCATCGATTATCTCCGAGTCGCGATGCGCTCGTCGGTTCTGTCATCGGCAATACCCGCAGGGATGGCAGGCGGGATGATCGAGTCGATCAGGCACATTCGCAATGACATGGACACTCGAAAGATGCTGTTCGAGAAGTCGGCACATCTGCGGGAGTCGCTGCGATTGAGAGGATTCACCGTTCTTGGGATGGAGAACATCCCGTCGCTGCCCCTGTTCATCGGCGATGAAGACCTGGGTGTGGCTTTCACCGATCGACTGTACGAACGAGGAATCCACTGCTCGCTGGTTCGGTGGCCGGCCACTGCGCAGGGCAAGAGCCGCTTCCGGGTAATCGTGATGGCCAACCACTCATACGAGCACCTGGATCACTTTGCCGACTCGTGCGAGGCGATCGGACGCGAACTCGGAATGTTGGAACCGGAGACAGTTCTCCGGTAGGTTCAGGCGGAATCAGCCGAGGGCTCGGAGGCTGCCGGCTTCCCTTCGGACTCGCGCATCACGCACCACATGGGAGACACCAACTCAGCGCAGCGTGTTGAGCTGGTGTTCTTCTGGACGGGGTCATTCCGTGTCGTTTCGGGGTGCTCGCACAAGCTCGCGCTACGTTCGAGGACCGGGGGATTCGTGTGATTGAGTCAGTGCTTATCGATGGAGTGGCCACGTTCACGGGCGGGGCGCAGATACTGGGGGACTTGTCCGCCGTCAACTTCATCTTCGGCTCGAACGGGTCAGGCAAGACGACCATCAGCAGAGTGATTGAAGACGAAGCCAGCTATCCAACATGCTCGGTCAAGTGGCTTAACGGAACGAAGCTGGAGGCGAAGGTCTACAGCCGTGACTTCGTTGAGAAGAACTACAACCAATGCGCTGAACTCAAGGGCATTTTCACCCTCGGCGAAGAGGACATCGAGACTGCGGAACTGATCAGGACGACGAAGCACGTCGTTGACGGGCTTGGGATCAAGATAGTGGATCTGAGGGTTGCCCTACAGGGGGCCGATGGATCCGGAGGCAAACGGGGGGAGCTCGCCTCACTGGAGGATACGTTCAAGACGAAATGCTGGTCGCTGAAGCAGAAGCACGATCCCCTTCTGGCGGGCGCCTTTGAGGGGTTTCGCAATAGTGCCGAGAAGTTCAAGGCGAAGCTCCTGGCTGAGGCATCCTCCAATACGGCGACACTAGAATCACTGGCCGATCTCGAGATGAGGGCGCAGACCGTCTTCGGCCCCGTCCCGACCGTCGAACCGAGGATTCCTCGACATGAGGCGGTAGGCGTCTTGGCGCATGAGTCAAATCCGATCTTGAAGAAGCGCGTGGTCGGTAGAGATGATGTGGATATCGCGGCGATGGTTCGAAAACTCGGAAACAGCGACTGGGTCAAGGAAGGTCGTAGCTTCTTCGAGTCGAATGACGGCGTTTGCCCATTCTGTCGGCAGAAGACCACGGAGGAGTTCGCCGCCAGCCTGGGTGAGTACTTCGATGAGAGCTTCGAGAAGGACAGCGACGCGATTGATCGTCTGGTGTCCGAATACGGACATGATTCGCAGACGTTGCAGCGGCAGCTCGATGTAATCGTCAACAATCCGTCGAGGTTCCTGGATGTGGACGCATTCGAGACGGAGGTCGAGCTCCTCGAGTCGAAGGTGTCGCTCAATCTCCAACGACTTGCCGACAAGAAGAGGGAGCCGAGCCAGAGCATCACTCTCGAGCCCCTTCTGGATGTGGTGTCTACCCTGAACTCGCTCATCGACTCCGCGAACACCCTGATCGCCGATCACAACAAGGTAGCGAACAATCTGGCACAGGAGCGGGCCGACCTGACTGCGCAAGTGTGGCGCCATCTTCTGGACCAAGAGCTGAAGACAGACGTCGGAGCCTACTTGGCGAGGCATGCCGGTCTAACGAAGGCAATCGACAGCATTACGAAGCAAGTCGAAGCCACCGAGAAGTCGAAGGCTACGAGAGTTGCGGAGTTGCGTTCGCTTGAGAAGCGGTCAACGAGCATCCAGCCGACGGTTGACGACATCAACGCCATCTTGTTGTCGTTTGGGTTCAGAGGATTCTCACTCGCGGTAGCAGATAAATGCTACAAGCTGGTCCGACCGAACGGGGCGGACGCGAAGGACACCTTGAGCGAGGGGGAGAAGACCTTTGTCACGTTCCTGTATTTCTATCACTTGCTTCGCGGCAACAACTCGGAAGCCGGGATGACCACCGATCGAGTGGTAGTGATTGATGATCCGGTGTCGAGCCTCGACAGCGATATCCTCTTCATTGTGAGCAGCCTCATAAAGGGGCTCTTCGACGATGTCCGCACCCGCAGAGGCAACGTGAAGCAGGTGTTGATCCTCACGCACAATGTCTACTTTCACAAGGAGGTCAGCTACAACCCAAAGCGTCAGGCGGTACCCTTGAAGGATGAGACATTCTGGCTCGTCAGAAAGCCGGGTCTCGCGTCCAATCTGAAGCAGTGTGCCTCGAACCCGATCAAGACCTCATATGATCTGCTGTGGGGTGAAGTGCGGGATCCTGACCGCTCCAGTCTCACAATCCAGAACACACTGCGACGGATTCTGGAGAACTACTTCAAGATCCTGGGGGGCGTCAACAGTGACGGAATCTGCGGAATGTTCGAGGGTCGCGAGAGGCTGATCTGCAACTCCCTGTTCTCGTGGGTGAATGACGGATCGCATTCTGCTTACGATGATCTGTACGTCTCGATTGACGACTCGGCGGTCGAGTCCTATTTGGGCGTCTTCCGGAGGATCTTCGAGAGGTCAGACCATGGCGGACACTACAGAATGATGATGGGAGACGCGTTTGAAGATGATGAGCCCGAGACTGCATCAGCCGCCGTCTCCGGAGAGTCAGCCGAACTGGTCAACGCTGTCCCCGCATAGGCCAAGCACCGGACGCCAAGCTCCTCTGGGCTCGACCATGGATTTCCGATCTTGATGCGTCCTGCCTTGCCGCATGACACATGCGTGACATTCGCTTTCCTTTTGCTGGCCCGAACTGCGGAAACTCGCCGACTGAAAATTCCCGTGTCGGCGGTTCAAGTCCGTCTCTGGCCACCATGGAAACTCGAAACGCCCTGGTCTCACAGACTGGGGCGTTTCTGCTTTTGAGCCGCGGCTTCAGTCCCGATCCGGCTGCGGGTTCGCGCCTCAAGGCGAACCAGTCGATCAGTCGCACACGCTTCGCCGCGCTGGTGAAGCTCCCAAAGCAGTCCCAAGGTGCGCTAAGCAAGCGCAACTGACGGCGCAAGCGCTAGAGTGATGACCGACATGGGTCGCCGCTCATGCACAACAACGTTAGGCGGAACACACCCACTAGGAGGCTTCATGGCATTGCCAATTCGTTCAATCATCAAAGCAGTCGCACCGTATGTGGCGCAGATTGCCAAAGAAGCGATTCCTGCCTTCACCGCGAAGCCCGCAGCAATCGCCAAGAGCGATCCCGTCATCGCTAGGCAGATAGAGGAATTGCAGGCAGCAGCCACCCAGAACGCTGCGTCCATTCGGGTTCTGGCTGAGAAGCTTCAGCTTGCCATAGAGGGCATCGAGGCAGCGACGCAAGTCGCGCAGAAGCAGATCGCTACCTACAGAGCAATGCTCGTTGTCGCACTCGGCCTCTCGGGATTGTCTACGTTGCTGAGCATCTATCTACTCGCCAAGTGATGCCTGAGTCCGAGTTTGAAGTGCAGCGCTTCGACCGCTGAGGCCGCTTCCTCGTTTGCAGTGCCCCTACCCCAGGCTGAGCGCCACGAGCACGATCCCGCTGAGCAGCGCGGCCATCCATAGCGCCCAGACGTGAATGCTGAAGCGGTGGAAGCTGCGAAGGACGCGTTCCTGCTTGAAGACCAGCGCCGCGGTCGCCCAGACCGAATGGATCAGCATGAGGGCCACGGCCGTCAGCCCCACGATTCCGTTGTGTTCGGTACTCTAAAAGTTGACCACGTAGAGGCCTTTCGATCACCGAAAAGTTGACCACCCCACCAACGCCTGTACCGTCGAGGAGATCCCGTGCGATCGGGGCACTCCGACGGAGCAGGAGGA